>Ga0208824_1000608_pt1 | contig 37062 bp, 30 predicted proteins | sample AD_JPNTR3_MetaG_FD_184447 | JGI IMG/M metagenome (GOLD analysis project Ga0208824, IMG submission 184447) | Active sludge microbial communities of municipal wastewater-treating anaerobic digesters from Japan - AD_JPNTR3_MetaG (SPAdes) (version 2) | ecosystem: Engineered > Bioreactor > Anaerobic...
TCAGCCAGCGATAAAACGCGCGGTTGCCCACCCCTTTGAGCGCAAACAACAAGGCGAGCGTGACAACCTCGCTTGGATACAACTTGGCCTGACTATGCTTGGGCACATCGGCCAGTACATCATCGACACGACAAAACAGCTCCGTGATAAAATCAATGGTGGTCATGAGATCCTCCTTTGCGCCAAGTCGGTCTACCTATAGCATAGGAGCATCCCGTACTTTTACAAACTAGCACCAAAGGTTATTATCGCTGACGTTTGTATGATTTACGATAGATCAGTATTAATATTGTGTTAGAATGGCTGAATAGTTACCTCCTAAATAGATTTCCTGCAGGCGCGCCAGATGTTCAGAGAACGACAACGGCTTTGGCACAGCAGCTCGCAGCGCTGCCAGGCGTTCCGGTTGGCTTATCAGTTCCTGCAACGCCTCACGCCAAGTCTCAACATCCCCCGGCGCTACCAGGAGCCCATCCACGCCGTCCCGGACTTTTTCGGTCAACGCGCCTAGACGCGAAGCGATCACCGGCACACCCGCCGCATGGGCCTCTTGAATCACGACGGGCGAATTCTCGTACCACAAAGAGGGGACCGCAAGGATGTCCGTGTTGGCTAACACCTCAGCCACGCGAGCATTATCTATGGCTCCATCAAATGTGATGACGTCGGGATCTGCTATTGCTCGCAGGCGCTGCACATAATCAGGAAAAGTCTGTAGATTGCCAATCACACGTATGTGCAATGCTTGCGGCGATATCCCGCGCGCCGCTTCCACCAGCACATGAACCCCTTTTTGCCACGCCAATGATCCCAGATAGGTGACGCGCAAAGGCGTCTGCGCAGGACGGGGTTGCCAGGGGACGTTGAATCTAGACATGTCAATGCCGTTTTCCAACACTTCGAAATGGGTAGCAGAGAAACCCGCCGCGAGGTAGCGTTCTCGCAGAAACCGGGAAGGGGAGATGAACCGCCCTACGTGCAATGCCGCGTTACGGATCAATCCATCCCGCAGCTGCATCACCGGCGCTAACAACGGACGGGCGAAACGTAACACCGGTCCGCCCGCACGTGCCGTCGCGCAACGTGCACAATTGAGTCCCCACGCCTTACCCCGGCACACCTGCATGTCGGGCCAGATGAGCTGTGAGTTGGCACAGAGAAACCAGTAATCGTGCAACGTGAGCAGCGCCGGAATTCCTGCCGCAAGGGCTGGCAGACGGTAAGAGAGGGACATCAAATGTTGAAAATGGATCAAATCTGGCTTAAACTCAGCCAGAAAGCGTCGGAAAACCGTCTCAATGTCAGGGTTGAAAAATGTATCCTGGAACAACATCGCGGGATTAGCCCGGCGAGGGTCAAAGGCACGCCCCACCCGCCAAGTCTGGAAACCATCGCGCATCTCTCTTTCCACTCCATCCTGTTTGCCGTCACCATCATCGCGGTACAGTACAGCAACCGTATGGCGGGCAGCCAGTGCGCGTGCCAGATTGAGGGTGTAAATTTCAGTTCCGCCCAGGGACGCCGGGGGAAACTTGTGGACGACTAAAGCTATCCGCATATGCCTCTCAAGTCGTCGTAGATTTTCAGCAATGCCGTGTAAGTTCGTTCCCACGTGTAATTCTGCACTTCCACATACCCCGCATTGCCCAGCTGCTGCGCAAAATGACGGTCTTCCAGGAGCCGTTGGATAGCCTTTGCCAGGGCCGCCACATCGCCGAAAGGCACTAACAAGCCATTGCGCCCATGCGTGATCACTTCGGGGATGCCCCCGGCCAGAGCGCCAATAACAGGCCTGGCATGTTGCCATGCCTCCAAAAAAACAATTCCAAAAGTGTCAACGCGGCTTGGCAGCGCCAACAAGAAGGCACTTTCTAGCAAGTGATGCTTGACATTATCATCCACAAATCCAAGGATACGAATATGGTCACCAATGATAGCCTGCTCATGAAGGGGGCGTTGTTGCAAAAAAGATATCAAATCCTCCTTGCGTGGCCCTGCAACGGTCAAATTCACCGGTACCCCTGCCTGATTCAGTCGAATAATGGCTTGAGCTAAAGTAAACGCTCCCTTATCGTAGGTGTTCGCGCCAAGGAAAAGCACTGCCGGTACAGCACTATCCGGTTCAGGGTACTCCCTCTGTCCTATCTCGTTATCAAAAGGCCATGGATCAACTCCCATGCGGAGCACATGAAGTTTCTCAGGGAGCACTCCCAGTGATTGAAACGCTGCACGCTCCTTCTCAGATAACGCAATAACAGCGTGCGCACGCCGATAGATTTGTACCTGATGTGCCATCTGATAATGCGCCGCGATCGTCCCTCCGCCCAAGTGCATCAAAGGTTGTACCACCAGCGGTTTTGTAGCATGAGCGGCTGCTGTTGCTCCAGCAAGAAGTAATCCATCCCAACTACTATCTTCCACATGCACCAGATCGCAAGAGGGCGTCAGCTGTTCCAGAGAAGCTTTCAACCCCACCAATGGAGGCATCCATTTCGCAAGATAACGCTGTGCCGGAGCCGCCACTATGGCAGGAACACCAAGGCGATGGAGCCACAAACCAAGGCGGCGCAGCACTCCAAACATGAAAGGGGCGGGCCAGGGGTAAGTTAACGCAAGGCGCTCGACCTGCACACCGTTGAGCACCTCTTGTGGCGGCAAGTAAGATGATATCACAGGACGACGCCAAAAATCCTCAGCACAACTCGCGGTCGTAGTCAAGACCGTAACAACATGACCATCCGTCACCAAACGTTCCGCCATTGCCTGTAAAAACGTCTGAGCGCCATTGATAAAAGGCCAGTACGTAGGCGATATAAACAGGATGCGCAAAAACTTATTCATCCCCAATTCGTTTTTCAGTACTATCCTGAGAGGGTTTTGTTTCCAGATCCCGTTGCAGCACAGCTAATTGGCTCTCCAAAACAGCAATACGACCAAGCAGCTGTTCAAACGTATGGATAATAGTGCGGTTGAACAAGACTTGCCTTTCAAATGTCGGATCAATATAGGGTTCCCGTAAATGCGAGGTTAAGTTTCGGCGTATCCAGGCTATGAATGTGCCAATAATCGGGACGCCAGAACGGACCCTATACTTACGATCCATAATATCGGCCAGCGAAGCCAACGTCTTCAGCGGCAAGAGATCAACTGCCTGGATTTCGCCACTCGTTGAATCAAGGGTTTCCCGTGGCGGTGTCGTCTTAGCAGCTGGGCCGGGCAGCGGATAGGGTCGCTGAGGTAACCACGCAATCGCCTCCTGCACAATCTTTGACCAACCAGTTTCATAAGTTTCCAAGGCGAAGTCCTGGGAGCGGTCCAAGCCTTTCCGCACCAACGAGCCGTAAAGCTCATCATCAGTCAACAGCCGCACAATCCCGGCGGTCAGACCTTCAACATCACCTGGTGTATAAAACAAACCCGCATCGCCCAAGACCCAGGGATGAGCTGTAGCAGCGCTCGCGATCACCGGTATGCCTGATGCCATGGCCTCAATCAAGGGGACCCCAAAACCCTCATGTAAACTAGCAGTTACATACACATCCGCCAAACGATAATGCGCCGGCAGATCGTCAACACGCCCGGTAAAAATGACCGCATCGGCGACCCCCAACGTGCTGGCACGTTCGCGTGCCTGAGCCACTTGTTCCACAATCGCGGGGTTACTACGATCATCCCCTACCAGCAACAAGACAGTGTTGGGCACCTGCGGTCGGACTTGCGCCAAAGCTTCGACCAACAGATCAACTCGTTTATTGCCCGCCATCCTACCCACGTAGAGTAACACTCGTTTTCCAGCAAGATGGTAACGTCGCAGTAAAGTCGCGTCTTTCGTTCCGGGGCTGAAATGAGAGAGGTCCACTGCCAGCGGCAAGACACGTATAGTTGCCGAATCTAAGCCATAATCAGAAATCAATTGCTGCTTGTTGAAGTCACTGGGGGTAACGACGAGGTCTGCGTATGCCGCAAACTCACCCACGCGTTCAACGCCCAATTGCAGATCAATCTCAGCAAATTGGCTCCCCCATAATTCAGGAGGTGTAACATTGTGATAGTAAAAAATCACTGCTCCACGCTCAAGAGTTTTTAAGGTATCCAGTAGCGGGTAAATCCCGGGGTAATGATAGATATACAAATCTGTTGTTGCAAAATGAGTGTCCTTACCTGAGGTCAACTCATCAGGAGAAACTGTCTTTGCGAGGCGCGCCTGCGCGGCAGGAATTCCCTCTGGAGAATGGGTCACATAAACCCGGACATCATCCCCACGGCGCTGAAAGAATCGCACTTGATGTGAAATACACTGTCCAATAGCATCCTGAGATACCCAGTTTCCATTGAGTATGCTAATGCGCATAAGCCATGCTCCTTATTCCATCGGGATCACATGCCAGTTCCCTCGCCTAAGAAGGCGAGCCAGCACCAGAGGTAAACGTGCGACGTTTGCGCAACACCCGCGCGTAACACCCCTCTACAATGTCTGCAATTCGCTCCACTGTGTAACGCCGTTCAAGTTTCAAACGCCCCTGCTCACCCATAGCACGCGCTGCGGACTCATGTTCAAGCAGCCACGACAACGCTCTGGCGACATCAGCAGCATCGTGTGGAGCAACTAAGACGCCATCAAGCCCATCTGTCACGAGAGAGGCCACGGAATCTATCCGTGCCCCAATCACCGGTTTACGATAAGCCCACGCTTCCAGGTAAACAATCCCAAATGATTCGCCTACAGAAGGTAAAGCAAGAACGTCACAAGCAGCCAGGGCCATGAAGCGCTCATGTGTGGTTACCGCAGGACGCACAATCAATCCCGGTAAATCACCATATTCACGCCATAAGCGCTGAGAGAAGTCGGTCTCAGGCCCAATGGCCAAAAAATAGAGCGACGGATGCTGAGCGCGCAACTCAGTAAAAGCCCGCAAGCACAAATCCAGACCTTTATAATCCGCCTTGCGGCCCAAGAATAATAAGACCCTGGCCTGCGGAGGAATTCCGAAATACGCGCGGCAGGTGTCAGCTTCCAGAGCAGGGAAATCAGCCAAACGTATGCCACTTCCACCCACTACAATCGGGGCAGGACAGGCCCGATCGAGTAAATAATCACGCTCCGCAACAGTCATCGTGATGATCGCATCTGCAGCACACAACATCTTCCACATGTAGCCGATATCATGCGTGACCCATTGTTCGGCATGTAGCAAAGGCGAGATGACCACCGGTAAATTCCGTGCGCGCGCGAGCTTATAGGCAAGCCATGCGTGAGCATAATGCAGATTCACAATATGAACCAAATCGTAGGTCGGAGCGTCATGCAACAACGCCCCTACCATGCCGGGACAAACAGGACCATTGCCCGCCCATATAAAAGGCTGGTACCAGGCCGCTCGGGTATTGGCGTAGCCATTCAAACCATATCGCAAGACGCGCCACCCGACCGCCGTGCGTTTCACACTGCGAAAACGATGCACGCGCACGCCATTCACGACGTCAAATTTTGGAAGGCAGTTCTCCCAGGTATGATAATCCAGAGAACGGCTCGTATAGACATCAGCTACATGTCCACGCCGGGCCAGTTCTTCCGAGAGATCGGTAATATACCTTTCCGCTCCCCCAATAGCCGGGTAGTACTGATGAGAAACATGTAACAGCCGCATCATTCACTCAGCACTTCGGAATAGACGGACAAAAGCTGTTCGACATGACGGGTCAAGTTCAATTCCGTGCGCATTCTGCGGACACAATTTAACCGCATATGCCGTCGCGCATCAGGCGGCTTGCGCAGATGATGGATCACATATTGCGCAAGGGCTGCAGCATCACCGACGGGAAAGAGATACCCGGTTTCCTCCGGCAAAACAAACTCTGGAATGCCGCCCAACGCAGAACCCACCACAGGGGTGCCCATCTCCAAGCTTTCGAAAATCACCACAGGGGAGTTCTCATGTACCACAGAAGGCAAAATCACCAAGTCAGAAGCCGCAAACAACCAACGCATTTCATCAGGGGGCAACACGCCCAAAACGTGAACGGCCGAGCCAAGACTCCGAAATGCTTCCAAAAACCGCTGTTCACCACCGCCTGCGATCGCCACTTGAAGATCTGGGAGATCCTTTAGCAACAATGGCAAAGCGCTCAAAAAAACATGGGCCCCTTTAATCTCCACACCGCCGCCGGCAAAGGCCAGCAACGGATAGGCATGTCCTTCTTCCAACCAACGTTTGATATCAGGATGTTGTGGCGGCGCAGCAGGCCTTTCTCGAAAACCCAAACGCAATAGACGAAAACGTTCACGCTGATACCCCGCCTCTACATGGCGGTCAATGAGTGCCTGGCTAGGCGAGAGAAAAAGCCGGACATTTGCGGTGAGCCTGGCGAAGATTTGCCTGCGGTAAGGCACATTTCCCCAAAAGTCATACCGGCGAAAACACTGACGGCAGCCCCGAGGAAACACCGCCGGATCACAAAAGGAGCCATCCGCACGGTAGAGCATATTGTTGGGACATAAAAGCCACAAATCATGAAGGGTGTTTACAACAGGAATACCCATCACCCGACACGCCGTATATACCGCCAGCGTTGCGCCTGATACGTTATGAATATGCACAAGATCGGGTTGTAATCGCCGCAATTCCGCCAGCAAATAGCGATGAACTCGCACATCCCAAATATCAGTGATGGCCGAGCGCAAGGCCGTAAAAAAATGCACCCGATGCACCGGAATACCGGCATATTCGTACCACTCGTCGCGCGCTTCCGGAAGACGATTGCTAAAAACCAGGATCGAACAATCCACCCCCTGTCGAAGCAAAGCCTGACAGGTATGGATATTCGACACTTCGGCGCCACCCGTATAGCCTGGCGGGAACGTATTCACCACGAACAAAACTCGCATCGTCTCTACGCCCTGTGAAGCCGCCGAAGCTCCAATGCCAGATCAGCAAGTTCACGCCGCGCTTCTACATCATATTCGGTCAGCACCTCAGCTAACCGTAAACGATCGTTCAGCATCCGTTCTATCAGCGCACTCACCTGCCTGTTACATTCCGTTTGTTGTTGTATCACTGGTGCTAAGTAAGCCGCTGTAAAATGATCATAAACCCATTTACGCAGAGCACCGATGATACGCCCCCCCCGCTTCAGCTGTGGTTCCAACGGCTTTGCCTCAATCCATGTCAATTGTTGCAAGCCATCAAGCAAATTCTGTATACTAGCTAACGACGTAGGACCTACATCGTAGGGCAAGGAAACCGTGGCCCGCAGCCGCAACAATAAGCCAGCTAGAGCGTCCACTTCATCACCAGGACTGCCCAAGAGCTTGGCCCGCCACTGCATCAAATCATCCAGGAACAACAGGTGAGTTAAGTAACTGCGGTATAACGCGGCCGCGAGGCGTTCCCCTCCAGGAGCCAGCGTGTGTAAATATTCCTGCTCAGCCTCGGCAAATTGGGCTAAAGCCTCACGAGGCCAGTGCTTCAAGACAAATCGCAGACGGTGGTGATGGAAATCATACATCCCTTGATGCGTTGCAGAGCTAGCCAGGCTATGTTCCGCATGAATTAGCGTTGCGGCAGGCGTATAAACCACACGGAATCCTGCCTCACGCGCGCGATAGCACCAATCCACATCTTCATAATACGCCGGCGAGAAACCCTCGTCCAAATCCCCTACTTGTTCATAGGCCCGGCGTGTAATTGTGAGCGCTGCGCCAGTAACAAAATCTACCTCGCTAGCCAAATCATACTGACCGAGATCCTGTTCATGGGCACCGATATGACGTGTCTCACCCCGAACGTTGACCATGCCGCCAGCATGTTGAATGGTCCCATCCGGGTATAACGTTTTACATCCAACAATCCCAATCGAAGGATCAGATGTGGCAGTCTCAGATAACGCCTTAAGCCAGCCTAGAGATACAACAGTATCCTGGTTCAACAGGATCAAAATGTCGCCCTGGGCTGCGTGCAGTCCCAGATTGCATCCTCCAGAAAATCCCAGATTCTGAGAGGCGCGTAATAGCCGTGCTTGTGGAAAGTACCTTTCAACTACATCCCCGGCACCATCAGGTGAAGCATTGTCCACTACCAATATTTCAAAGTCAGGATAATTCTGAGCACAAAGCGCTCGCAAACAAGCTGGCACACAATCATAGCCGTTCCAGACAGGAATTATCACTGAGGCGCGAGGCTGGTTTTGCATTTTCCGAAACCCCCATTAAAAGGCAAAAAAACTGTTGCTGCCGGAGGTTATGAGGAGTCACTTGCCTTCCACCGCCATCTCCCCCCCAAGCTTAAAAGCCCGTATTTCTCTTCAGAACCCGGCAAAATACCAAACGGGTAAAGACGGTCGTGATAATCGAACATTTCAGCAGCTTCCCAATCATGCGCCGACAATGAAATAAGGTATTTGCCTTCCAAAAGTGGCACAGCCGGCAGATCATAATACACGACGCCTTCGCCTTCAATCCAGGGAATATTCAGTCCTGCGAACCTCGTATTTGGGCCAGTGACGTGTGTACCATCATTATGATGAATTCCCAATCCAAAAACAGGGTGTATGACACGCTCCCGTGCATGATAATGGATGACGACGACCATATGCTCGCCGGTCTTGAAAAGTTGCCTCTCCTTTCCCGCCCCATCTAACAATTCCACTCGTGTGATCTGCACCCGACCCGTTCCCCAACGCTTGACATTATCAGGGGATGGTAATTTCCCTTCTTCCGCTTCCCAACTATGCACCGTATATTGCTGGACCACCGATTCCGCAGTGCCATCTGCCACCAAAGTCCCGGCATCCAGCCATAATGCCCGTTTGCACAGGCTACGCACCGTCTCCGCGCTGTGGGACACAAACAGCAAAGTCACGCCATTGGCACGCAGCTGATCAATCCGGTCATAACATTTCCGCTGGAACGCCGCGTCGCCAACGGCAAGCACCTCATCCACCAGCAGAATCTCCGGATCCGTGTGCACCGCCACGGCAAACCCCAGTCGCACGTACATCCCCGAAGAATAATGCTTCACCGGCACGTCAATGAAGGGCTCAAGCTCGGAGAAAGCGACTATCTCATCAAAGCGCCGGTCCACCTCCTGACGGCTCAGCCCCATCATCGAAGCGTTCAAATAGACATTCTCCCGCCCGGTGAGATCGGGATGAAAACCCGCGCCGAGTTCCAACAGCGCCCCTACCCGTCCATGGACCTCGATATGCCCAGAGGTCGGCTCCAGGATGCGTGACACCAGCTTCAAGGCCGTGCTTTTCCCCACGCCATTGGGCCCGATAAGGCCCACCGTTTCCCCCGTCTCAATCTCGAAACTCACATGCCGGAGCGCCCAAAACTCCTCTGAGGCATTCTGATTTGTACGACGCCAGGGAGCCAACCGGATGAGCGCTTCTTGAAAGGAACGCGAACGCTGTTGATGCAACGCGAAGCGCTTGGAAACATCCTCAAAACGAATGGCTGTGTTCATAGGATCATGCTACTCTCGCCCCATTCTTCCTGAAGGCAGACATCAAGAAGCCAGTCCGTAACTTAACACAGATACAGAAATACGCAACCGCGCGACGCGGGAGACTGCCACAAAAGAACGGCGCCCCATCGTAAATGGGGCGCCGTACAAGGTGAATGGCCAAATATCAGGGGACAAAGTCCACCATTCGCCCATCCGTGGTCATCCAACCACACGGACCATTTGTGCAGGCCGAATCGGGCGGCAGTTGACAGTAATTTCGTGCGGTCATGGGCAGAAAGATAAAATAGGAAAACGGCCCCGCCGCATCACGGACGTCATTCTCGGGCACGGCCTCACGCGGTTCGGCCTCCGTCGCTGCCATCGTGGTCGGTTCCCATGAAGGCCCCACCATGCGCAAGGGAACCATTTGCAGACACGCCACACGTTCCACCTTCAAATACATCACCTGCATGGTCATGGGGGTGTGGTAGATCTGATCCAGCAGAGTCTGGCTGCAATTTCCCTGGATCATACAGGGATTATAGGCCACTCCCGCCGGCACGAAATACTCGGGCGCTGCCATACTGGCCCCGCGCATGTACGGCAAATAGACAGTTCCGCCCGCCAGATCCATGTCCTTCCAATGCCCCCGCAGCGGCAACCCCATGCTAGAAACATGATCCACCGAGAGCCCCTCGGCTGTATCCATGCGGTAAGTGCCGCCGGTGGGCCGATCCACATTCCCGGTCTGGTTTCCCGGAAATTGCGTGTACATGTCTACCGGCATGGGCGGGAAATTCAACCACAGGTAATCCGCTTCCGCCGGGGCATGCAGCTCAAAACGCTCATGCCGATCGCCAAAACGAGTGCGCAGCTGATTCACCAGTGGCGTCAGGAGACCGGCATATCCCACTCCCACGTAGCTGTGAAAGGTGAAGGTCTCAGCGCTCAGCACCTCAACAGAAACGACCTGCGGCGCCTGCAAGGTGAACACGGCCGTGAGCTGCCGATAATTCTTGTTCGACATGATGATCTCACACCCCATGTTCGCCGGCACCACCAAGGCCCCGTCCGCTGTGAACTGCGACCGCAGCAGATCGCTTTCCCAATAACGGTATTGATTCTGCGACTCCGACACCTTCGGATTACGGATCGGCTTGTTCAAACCGGCCGGCACATACGTGTACAGATCTATCTGACGGGTGACCTCGACCGCGCCATTGTACACTCGCACCGTCGAGGCCGGCGATACGGTACCGAACTGGTCAATCCGCGCCGGCTGGCCAAGACACCCAAACATCGTGCCGGTCCAGCTGCCGTCAACCACGAAACGGGGATACACATCCGCCGTGATCACCACCGTATCGCCGGTCCGTTGCCCAGATTTGTAGCGGAGAATGCCATAGCCAGGAGTGTAAGAGAGGATGCTGCCAACGAGGTAATTTTCAGGGACGATTCCCACCAGGTCTACGATGCTCAAGCCGCGAGGTTCCAACCAATCTATTGCACTCGCCGTTGCCGTCGGAAGTAAGCCCGCTGCGGAGGACTTCGCCCCGCTCTCCTCCATCGCCAGCAAGGGCATGGCATTCGCCAACAATGCCACGACGACTACCATCACTGCTATTCCACGACCGCCGCCCCGCCGTCCCATCTTCCGCCTCAATCACACCTCTAAACCGAAATATAGCCAAATTCTTACTTTAATTATACCTTAAAAATGGGCGGGAGCAATAGGAAAAAGGTCACAAAGCCGGAGTTCAAACCTGTCTCAAACACAGACCGCGACAGGGGTATCCCTGTCGCGGTCTGCATACTTTTCCTGCAGAGGCCCGTCAGCTAGCTAGCGCACATCCAGGTACCGCTGGGCATATTCCATAAACGTCTGTCCCGTTGCGGTCAACCGTCCAGTGGTAGGATCAATCAAATATGCAAACGAATTGAAATTCGGGTTGTTGTCATCCAGGCTATACCAGGCCCACCGCTGCACCAGGCGACACTGATCTGCGGCATAGCCCAGGTTGCAATCCTTGGTGTTCATGAAATAATCGAAGGTGTTGGTCAGGAAGCTCTGCACCAGACTCTGGCTGTTCATCCCCGCATGACGATAGACAATGCCGTATTCGGAAACGATGAGCGGCTTTTGCTGCTGCCCGTGATCCTTCATCCACTGGCGAAATGCCCGAATCTGAGCATTGAAAATCACCATGTTGTTGTGATCGGCATCTGAATACAGCGTGCCTTCACAGCGGGCGTCCCCAGGGGGCATATCGGCCCCATAGTCATTACAATGTTCCTTGAAAATGAAGTTGTGTACATTCCACACATCCACCGGCATGTCCGCTCCATTATAAAGACGGGGATATGCATCCCAGACCTTGGTCAGGTAATACAATCGCGCGTCAGTCGCCTGGACCATACCGCCGATGCCAACCTGAGCCGTAGGATCTCCCGCCTTGATCGCATCGCGGATTTCATGATAGGCTCGCGCGTAGAGCTCCGGCAGCATTTCGTCCTGCCCTCCCCCCTCCCAATCCCGGCGATCCATCTCGTTGCCGATGAGCCACAACATCCCCGGATTGGTGTTCGCAATCGCCGTCAGCTGCGCCAACCCCTCTTCTCGCCTGGTAGTAGCGGAAGCAGGCGAAGTAATGACGTAATCGGGGGGATTGACATACGGGCACTTCGTCCGGTCGCGGGTCCGGGTCGGCCAACAGGTAGTCTTCTGATGCAGACGGACGACCTGCACATAGTCCATGCCCCGCGGCCGCGGCACATCCGACTTGGCCTCAAAGCGCACGTACCATCCCGCTGCGAGCTTGCCCACATCCGCATAGTTTGAAATATTGGGCGACAAAGCGCAATATCCCAGCCGCGAGCTGCGCGGCCCATAGTCACGGAACACCAACGGCAAATAGGCACGCGGGAGCATGTTCCCGGCCGACACAACCGCGACATCCTGAGCGCCATCCAACGGCGCAGGCTCCTGCACCTGCGGCAGCGCCACGGTAAGGTGTCGCGGCGCCGCTGCCACCAATCCCACAACTACCAGCATTAACGCCAGTATACCTGTCACACGCTTCAAGATCTTATTGCGCCACATGAAACAATGTCTCCTCCTGATCATTTATCGCCGATAAGCCAGATATTCCCCAAGGGCTGGATGGCATGGTCCTGCAGCCAATCTGCCGCATAGACGTTGATATCCATCACCGCGGCCGCAAAAGGGCGCGTCCCCCTTTCTGCGAGCATCTGCTCGATGTCCCAACAACAATAGCGCACCTCCACGTCCTGGCGTATCCCCTCCACGTATTGCAGAAAACGCACCGGCGAGGCTAAAATCGGCTCCACCAACAACACGGCATCAGGCGGAGTCGCCTGCAAAACCTCTTCGGCATACTCCCGTGGATCGGTATACCCATTCTTGGCCGGCCACAGAAAAAATGTCTTACCGGCAGGGCCAGGCACATGCACCCCGTCGCGGAAGCTGAAACCGCGCTCGACCAGCTCCGGCGCGAGCCGATAGGTCCCCACCGGAACCCAAACGACCGCCGCGGCCACCAAGCCATAGGCTATCCACCGTCGCGGCGATGGCGCGAGCTGGCGCTGCAACCACTCCAGCAACGCCTCGAAGCCTACCGCCATCCAGACCGCAAAAGGCACATAACTCGGCAGGTAGAACACGTAGCGATCCCCCACGCGATAGGCAAACGCGAACACCAAAACCGCCGCGTAGAGCAACGCCACATAGACAGATTCAGTCACGTCGAGGCGCCGCCACACCCGCCACAGCCCCACAAGGCCACAAACGCCGGCCAGCCCCACGAACTGAAAACCCAGGAAGAACACCCACTGAAAGGCATCATCCGCCAGCCAACGCAGCGAGAAATCAAACATCGCCCCGCTGAAATCATAATTCTCAAATGAGAACAACGCCCAGCGCACGATTTCCGGCCCTTGCAGCTGTAAGGTCGCCGCATCCCGCGCCAGCAGCAACGCCAGGGGCGCCACCCCCACCCCCAAAGCCGCGCCGGCTCCCAACAAGGTGCGCCAGTGCGGACGCCGACGTCCTATCAGCCACAGCAACGCCGGTACATACAGGCCGATCAGCAAATGTACAGACAGCCCCAGACCCAGCACAAAAGCCGCCGCGATCAGAATCCAGGGCCTGGAGGTGTGAAACCACTTCACCCCCAACCACGCCAACAGCACCATCACCGCCAGCGTCATGGTGTACACCTCGGCCCGGACCGCATGTTGCCAAAACGTGTGCGAGACGGCGAAGGCCACGACCGTCAGGAAACTCGCCAGACGCTCGAGTCCCAGTTCCCGCAGCAAGGCAAACAACAGCCCCACCGTGAACGCCCCGAACACGCTGGAGACCAGATTCACCCGCCGGGCAATGTCGCCGTCCAGGAAGCGCACGAACTGATGGGCGACCCACACCCACAAAGGATGACTTCCCGCGCTGCCCTGAATGAGCCCTTGCACCGCATTCAGCTGTAAATGTCCATCATCGCCCCACAAGACAGTCGGGGCCACCGTAGACCAGTACAGCCCGTAGGCCAAACCCATCACAATCAGGACCAGGAAAAAATCTGAACGGCGTAAAGAAGACCACGCCCTCTGAATTTTCAACCGCAAAGAGTCAGCTCCCCCAAAATAAACATCATCGGAATCAGAAAGCGCTGCCGCTAGAGGAGAAATGAAAACATATATCGCTCAGCCGGGAGATCCTCTCCGACAAGGAGAATGAAGATCCATGAGGTAACATGAAGCGTTACGATCCGGAAAGCGACAGAGCCCCTAAATACGGGTGGCCTCATGAGCAGCAACTACCTGCCGACAGCAGCTCATCCCGCGGCAGACCCCCGCCGCCGACGGGCCACGATGAACAAGGCGACTCCCAAAACCATCAGCACGCCCCCGCCGATAAGGAAGGGCGTCATCCCGCTCCCCGCCGCCTGCCCCTCAGCAGCCACCGCCGTCGCTGTGACGGTCGGGGTGAGGACGACCGCCGGCTCCTCCGTCGCAGGTGGCTGCGGCGATGGCGTGTCCGTAGGAGCAGGAGTGACGGTCGGCGTAGCGGTCGGCGTGGACGATGCCGCCATGGGCGTGGAGGTCGCCGGCGCCGGCGTTCCTGTTGCAGCCGGCCGGGGCGTCGCCGTGGCCAGAACCGGGGGCACGGTAAGAGTGAGCCGCGGGAGGGTGAGAGTGAGCGGCGGGAGGGTGAGCGTGACGCCAGGCACCTCGACCGTGGGAATGACTACCGTCGGCAACTCAATCGTCACGGGCGGCAGGGTCGGCATCCAACCAATGGGCGTTAATGTCGGCACACTTTGTCGCAAGGAGTTTTGATCAGGAGCGGCCCACGTCACTGGCAACAGCGTCGCCGCGCTGAACAGCCCCACCAGCACAGCGAACCAGATCCAACCCCTTCTCTTTTGCATACCTCATTCTTCCTTCTGCGCGCAATACCGAATCTCCACGGTGCGATCCGTCTGCAACGCGCTCTCCATCACCCACAGGCCGTCCGACCGCACCGACACCCCTTCCGCCTGCCCGCACGATACCACATCTTGAGGAAGACGCAAGACTACGCGCACCGGCGCCGTGCGCAGCCCCGCCTGTTTCTGCCAGTCCAGGCGATACACCCACACCCCCTCACTCTCTTGCCGCAAGACCGTCGGGGGCAACGTGTAGGTGAAGCTGATCACCGTCTGCTCGCCGGTCGGCAGCAGAAATCCCTGTCCCCACACCGCGTGCGTGGCCGATTCGGAGAGCGTCTGCACCGCGCCAGGCCACGGCGCCTGATCCCACATCGCCGCCGCCGGGATGGGATGCCGGGAAGCCGCCAGCAGCTGGCTGCCAGGCGGCGCGTAGACGCGCAGATACGCCCAGTAGCATCGGTCCATCATCTGCACATAGACGGGATCCCAGCGCGTCTCGGGGGTGCACGCGATGGCCGCCTGACTGGTGTGGGTGTAAGTCAACGTCAGCGTCGCGACGGGTGGCGTCTGCGTCAGATCCACGGCGTAGGCCATGGAGCGGGTGATTTTGGCGCTGGCCTTGTTGTAGCCCACATTCGCCTCGCTCACCAGCAGGAAATCCCCCCGCGGGGCGCGGACCACGCCATCCCACCCTCGAGCCGCGAGCACAGCAGCCGCCTCAGGATCGCTCAACAGGGCCACCTGCAGGTGACGCTCGTCCAGAATCTGCAGCACGGTCTTCCCGACAAGCGTCAAATCCATATCGCCCAACCCGCTTTCCATACGCCGCTGCAGCGCCTGGACCAAATCCCCCATGAAGTTCTTGCGGCTCAGGCGCCATTCAGTGGTGAATTCCCCCTCCGGCGGGGACCAAGATTCATGGATGTAGGTCATCAGCGACTCCTCAGTCACCGTCTGGCCGGCGACCTCCAACGGCCCCACGGCACCCACAAGCCGCTGCACCGCCACCTGATCCACGGCCAGGACGCCGTCGAAGGCAGAGCTGGCGGGATGCGCCGGCCGATACAGCTCCAGCGCTTGCGCGACCGCCGTCGGAAAATCCGGCGACCAGTTGCTGTCCCGGAAGACCAGCAATTCGATCCCCATGAATCGCTTGAGGGGTTCGGGAGCCAGCGGATAGGGCTGCGAGAAATCATCCACGGTGTAGCTATCGGCGACGGTCACGCGGGTGATGTGACCGGCGCGCAGTTCCACTTCCCCCACCGCCGTGATGAAGCCTCCTCCCGGCCGCAATTCGTCATCGTTCAGCACGAGGAGCAGATACGTGCGCGGCACCGACTCGCCCAACAGGTCGGGTGCCGCCGCGGCCAGGCGCAGGCCATCCTCGAGCCACGGCAATAAAGGAGCCAGACGGGTCAACGGCTGCTGGAGGCGCCACGGGAGCTCCGCCGGCGCGAGCTGCGCGTAGGCCGTCGCGGCACGCGCCGCCGCAGGACGCGCGGCTTGAAACGCCGGCCGTCCGGCGGACAGCGTCTGCAGCGCCAGTTCCGGGGTCAGCGCGCCGGCCTGCCACGCCTGCAGCACGGGCGCCCCCACGTCCCACAGCCGCACCCCGGCTTCGGTCAGCCCATCCGCCAGATCTAACAGCGGCCCCGCCTGCGCGAGCAACGGACCGACTTTCGGCAGCCAGCCCAGCGTCGGTCCCAGCTGTGCCAGTCCCCGCGCCGCGCGCAAAGTCACCACGTCCGCCCGAAGCCCCCGCAGCAGACTCTCCACCTGCTCCGGCTGCGCCTTGAGCGTCTCCATCGGCGAGGTCTCCAACAATGCCTGAGCCTCAGTCAAGTGCGCCTGCAGCGAAAGCGCCGCCGCCGCTACGCGCCCCGCCCAAATCCCCACCAGCAGGGCCCCCACCAGCACCAGAATCCAGCCCGCCCTTCTCAAAGTGCGGGGATCGCGCACGCACTCTTGCCAATGCCGTTTTTGTCCCACTCGCCAACCTCCCTCACGGATACCGCCGCGCCCGGTCAGGGACACGTCAGCCCGGCTGCGTCCACCGTGCAGCGCACGCGCCCGGCGAAAAATGTTTCCAGGGCCGGCGCCGGGTCTCCCGCAGGCGCCCCCATAAATTGCCGATAGCTGGCTTGCGCCCACAAATCCCGATCCACCACCGTGATATCGGGCCGCGCCCCCACCGCCTCCTGCGCGTACCAGAGGGTGAAAGTATGCGCGTCGGCGGCGGTGACCAACACCGCGCCAGGCGGGGCCGCCCTCAACGTCGCCTCCCACCACTCACGAGCGGTCGTGTCCCGGTGCAGGTCGAGCGTCCCCCACTGCCACAGCAACGCCGCGAGCGGCAATGCCAGGCTCCACCAGCGCGCGCTCCGCACCTCCAGCCGCGCCACGACCTGCGTCGCCCCTTCGGCGAGCCAGAGCGCCGGGATGATCAGATAAGGCGTGAGATACACCAGCGAGTCGGTGGTATGATACCCGATGGCGTAGGCGCTCGCCGCGCCGAACGCCAGCGCCGTCCGCCAGAACGGCAGGCGCTCCCGTCGCGCCAGGGAAGTCGCTCCTACCGCCGCAAGCGCCGCCCCTACCGGCGTGAACTGACGGATCAGCAGCGCCAGCCACGCCAGGAAACGCTGCGGCAGCGCTTCCCACGGCAGCGCGAAGGCGTAGCCCCAATACAGGCGCGCCGTCACGTAGTCCCACCATCCCGCCAGGCTGCGCACATCACCCCAGGGCTGCGGTCCAGCGCCGATCACCGGCAGCAACGCATAGGGCAGCAGTCCCACGACCACCCCGCTCGCCCACGACGCCCACAGACGTCGCGGCACACCGCCCCACAGCGGCGCGAGGAAGATCAGCGCCGGGTGCACAGACAGCCCCCATCCCCAAATGCAGCCTCCCACAAAGGCCCGGCGCGAGGTCGTCGGCGTTTCCTGCGTCCAGGCCACGGTCAGCGCGGCGAAGAAAGCCGCCGGCGCATACACTTCCGTGATGAGCGCCTGCGACCAGAGCAGCGGCGTCGCCGCCAGCAACAGCGACGTGCTGACGGCAATCACCGGATCAACACCGCGTCGCAACAACATCCACGCTAGCGTCGCCGCCGTCGCCGCAGCCAGGAACGCGGAGAGCAGATTGGTGCGCCAGGCGGGCGGCCCCCACGGCAGGCGGACGAAGGCGCGCGCGAGCGCCTCGTAGAGCGGGAATCCCGGCGGATGGGGTAGCCGGCGCGCGACGGCCGCCACGACCAGATCGCCGCCATCAGCGCCCCAATGCGCCCAGGTGAGGTCGGGGGCCAGGGTCAGCGCGTAGACCCCCAGCGCCAGAAGAAAAACGACGCCGGGAGCGCAGCGCCGAAAATCAGCGGGCCTTGGTCCACAACACGGATTGGGATCGCGTGACATAGCGCACAAAGCCACCCAACATCGTGGCATTGGCGAAGCAGAAGTAAAAGATCAGCCGCAAGGATTTGCACTTCCATCCCAGGAGTTCCAGCACCCACCCCAGCGCCGCCAGGACGTAGAACAGCACCTGCCCCCAGAACAACAAGCGGAACAGCGGCTCGGCGGTCAAAAACGCGCTGCTGATCAGGGCCGCCAGCATGAAGAAGGGCGCGAGCCAGCGCAACACCTTGTGCGAGACATACTGAAAGGCGGTCAGTCCGTAGCGCGGCGAGAGCAGCCCGCGCAGTCGCCCGATCGCCTGAAACCCGCCCGCCGCCATCCGCGCGCGCCGGCGCCATTCCCCCCCCAGCGAGGGGGAAGCCTCCTCCCACGTCACCGCGGCCGGCTCATAGACCACGCGCCAGCCGTCCATCACCAGGCGCATCGCCAGCACAAAATCCTCGATCAGGTTGTCCGTCTCCAGGGGACGATACAGCTCGCGGCGGATGGCGAAGAACTCCCCGACCGCGCCGATGGCGGTATTCACGAGCGAATCCGCCCGCTTCATGAAGGCCTCATAGCGCCAGTAGGCCGATTCCCCTTCCGCCTGCACCTCCGCCGCGGGACGGATGCGCTTCTCGCCGCTCACACAGGCGACTTGAGGATCGGCAAAATTAGGGAGGATCTGCTGGAGAGCGTCCGGCTCCATCATCGCATTCGCGTCCGAGAAGATGAGGATGTCCCCGTGCGCCTGCGGCACGGCGCGATTCATCGCCGCAATTTTGCCCTGTCGCTCCGGCTGATACAGCAGCTGCACGCCCTTCCCGGCGTAGCCCGCGACGATCTCCACGGTACGATCCGTCGAGCCATCCGCCACCACGATGATCTCGCGCAATGCCGCCGGGTACTCCAACGCCAGGAGGTTTTCCAGCTTGGCCGCAATCACGGCTTCTTCGTTATACGCCGGGACGATGAGGGTGACCGGCAGTTCCAGCGGCTCGCGGCGATGCGGGCGCGGGCGCCAGCGGGCCAGCAACGCGATGAAAATCGGGTAGCCCACATACGTCCAGAAGATCAGGAACGCCGACAGCGCGAAAATGCCGATGGGAATCCAGCGCACCTCGAACCTCCTCTGAGACTGCTCCCGGCACGCCCCGCAAGGCGCAGAATCCCTCGCGCGCGGCCGGGGAAATTCCGCCTACAGGCGATATTCCACCACCACATAGCGGCAGAAGCGCCGCAGAGCCCGGAAATGGCGCAGCAGGAACTCGTCCACCGCCCACAGGAGACGGAAAAGCCCGCCGCGTTCACCGCCCAGAAGGCGCGAGAGGCTGGAGAAGAGGTAGAACTCGCGGAGGTGCGTCTCGCGGAAGAAAGTCCCCAGCAGGGCCATGTCGGCATAGTTCAACGGACGCTCGTGCCGCGAGTGATATTTGCCCTGATAGGGAAGATGACGACGGGCAAATTCCAGCGCGGGATTCGCCCCCAGAGGCTCGCGGAACAGCGCTTTGCCGTCCGGCTTGAGCACGCGCCGAATCTCCGGGCCCAACACCGCCAGGTCCGTGTGGTGCAAGACGCCAAAGCCCAGCACCCAGTCGAAGGCGCCGTCGGGGAAATCCAGGCGCTCCGCCGGCATGAGCCGCGTCTGCACCAGCGCCGCCACGCCGTTCGCCGCCGCCCGCTGTCGCGTGATCTCCAACGCCGCCGGCGATACATCCACGGCCTCGACCTGCGCGCCGTGACGGGCCACAAAGATCGAGAAATCGCCCGGCCCACAGCCCAAATCCACCACGCGTCGCCCCTCGAGCTCGCCCAGGCGAGCGAGCATGTACGCCAGCGAACGTCCCAAATCCTCCTCAAACAGCTCCGCGTCGGGCGGAATCTGCAGCGGAATCCGCCCGGCGGCGAAAAGCTCCAGCCAATGCTGATCAAAAAAGCGCCCTTCTTCCGCCTGAGTCGGCGTCCAGCCCGATGGGACAGCAGGCGCTACGGTTGCGGGTGCTTTTTCAGGCCCAGGCTCCATGCCCAGCGCTCCTTGAGATTGCCCCGCGTCAGCTGCGCAAAACGCTGCAAGGTGGCCCAGCCTCCCATGATCACGAGCGGACCGATCAACACCACGTTCAGCGCCATTCCCAGCGCCGTGGCCTCGACGCGCACGATTCCAAACCAGCGCAGCGTCATCACCGTGACGGCGCCGATCACCCCCACGAGCGCCGGCGGCGTGGGAATCAGGTTGCTCAGGTAAATCGTCAGCGAGAGGACCAGCGCCACGTGCCACTGCACCGGCAGCCCAAAAGCCGCCAGCATCGCCGCCATCGTCGAGATGGAAGCCAGCCAGCTGGCCGCCGTCAATCCCACCACCGGCAAAGCGCCGCGAAGGTTGGTCAACGCGCCCAGGCCGTCGAGAATCTCATGGACCAGCCGCAGCAGCCGCGCCTGCCAGCGTTCCGGCAGCCAGCCCCGGAAGCTGAGAATGCGCTCCGCCAGGCGCTTGAGCCAGTCACGCCCCAGCCAGATCGCCAGCAGCACGCCGAGCAACGCCACGCCGCTTAAGCCCATGCTCATCCCCGAAGAGAGCGGGAACCAGTCCGGCAACATCGCTGTGGGCACAATCAAGGCGATCAGAACTCCCACGGCGAGGAGATCGAGTGACTTTTCCACCACGATCGTGCTCAGCGTGGAGCCGACGGAGGTGTTTTCCTGCAGCATGAGGCCCACACGGGCGATTTCCCCCAGACGCAGGGGCAACAGCACATTTAACATCTGCGCCGTCATCAGCACGGGGAAAGTGGTCAGCCAGGAGGGGGGACGAAAAGACGGCGGGTAGAGGAACCACCAGCGCGCCGCTTTGATGAACGCCACGGCCACCACCGATGCCAGCGCCGCGATCAGCCAGGGCGGACGGGCCTGGAGCAGCGCCGCCCCCACGTCCGCCAGATCCAGCCCGCGCAGGGAAAGCCACAGACACAACACCCCGACGGCGATCCCCAGCAGGCCGCGTCCCAGATTCACCCGCCACGTCTTCTGCATCGCCATCGCCCGCTCACTCAACCTGCGCCACCCATGCCCGGCCCAAAGGCGTCCACTCCAGGGAATCGAGGGTCACCAGGTTTCCCGTCGCGTACACGGGATCCGCCAGGCTGTACCAGCACCACCTCTGCACCAGGCGTCCGCCGTCCGCCGGAGCGCCCAGCGCGGCGTCCGTCGTTGTCAGAAAAAAGCGCCACGTCTCGCGCAGAAAGGTCTGCACCCGCTCCGGTGGAAAGCCGTAATTCTCCGGCATGGGAATCCCGAACTCCGACACGAGCAGGGGCTGTCCGCCGTAACCGCGCTCCGTCATCCAGCGGCGGAACGCCCAAATCTGCGCGCGAAACGCCTCCAGATTGCCGGAATCGTCAATCTCATAGAGCACGCCCGTCGCATCCGGCAGCCCCGGCGGGATGTCCACGCCCCACGAGTCGCGCTCCTCCCGCAGCATGTAGTTGTGGATGTGCCAGGCCTGCGCCGGCAGCGCCGCGCCATACGCCTGCGCGTAGCTTTCCAGCATCAAGTCCAGGTACCGCAGCCGCAGCGGCGTCGGCTGCGCGATGCCGCCCGCAGCGACCCTCGCGCCGGGGTCACCCGCCTTGATCGCCGTGTAGGCCTCGTGGTACAGCCGGGCATAGACCTCCGGCGTGACGTTATCCTGCCAGCGGACGTCCGCCTCGTTGCTGATGAGCCAGGTCGCGCCGGGGTTGGCCGCCGCGATGGCCGTCAACGTCTCGGCGGGCGGACTGAGCGCGCCGTCCTTGAACCGCACCGTCTGGGCAAAGGCAACCCCCGCCGGGACGGGCGGCGCGACATACGCATTCCAATTCATCACCCAACCGACGCGCAGCGCGGCCAGGTTGTAAGCGGAGGGTGCGTTCAAGGGCACGGAAACTCCCAGGCGCCACAGCTCGCCTTCTGGAAAGTCGAACGCGCCGGGGGACGCCGGCGCCGTCGCGGTCGCGGGAGTGACCGTCGCCCGCTGCGAGGTGCGGGTCGCCGCCGGCAGAGTCGCCGTCGCCGGCTGTGAGGTGACGGTCGCCGCGGGTGAAGTCGCCGTCGGGATCAACGGCTCAGGCGTACTGGTAGGAAGGGGGGCCAGCGTCGCCGTCGGCAGCGCGGCAGGAGACACCGTCGCGCGCGGCGAGAGCAGCGCCAGCGTCAGCAACACCGCGCCCGCCAGAAACAGCACCCCCCCTGCAATCTGCCCGCGATTCAAGCGCATCCCCTTTTCCTTCACCGTAGGACTTGAGTTATGGTAGCAACATCAGGCCATTATACCTGAAAGCACATGTCGGGCAATCAGAAATCGCTCAAAGATTGCACTTCTTTTTCAGTATGCTATAATTGAAATGAGGTTAATTCTGACGTGATATGAGCGAGTCACCCACACCTCCCACAAGACCGGAAGACGCCAGCCGTCGCTGGCAGGAAGGTCTTGTTTTGTTTCGCTCTCCCCGCGTGATGCCCCAGACAGGCCCGGTTCCGGCGAGACGCTCCTCAAGAGGGATTCTCGGGCGAAACCTGCCGGGCGCCCATTCTTCCGTCCGGGCAAAATTGAGCGTCTCCCGGCCTCCCTCCGGCAGTCGCCGCGAGCCATTCTCGAAGAAGGAGCTGCTGCAATGACCTCTGACTCCCTTGCCGTTGTGATCCTGGCGGCGGGCTTGAGCACCCGCTTCAAGTCTGCCGTTCCTAAAGTGCTCCATCCCCTGGCCGGCAAGCCACTCCTGGAATATTCCCTGGAACTCGCGAGCGCGCTGACTGAGGCCACACCGCTTCTCGTCGTCGGTCCGGAAACCGAGGCCGAAATCGGCGCGTGGGTCGGCGAACGCGCCCGGTTAGTGGTGCAGGCCGACCGCCTCGGCACAGGTCACGCCGTGATGCAGACCCGCGCCCTCCTCGAAGGCCGCGCCGCCAACGTGTTGGTGCTCTACGGAGATATGCCCCTGCTGCGCGTCGAGACGCTCCGTGCGCTGCGGGATCGCCATCTGGCAAGCGGCGCCGCCGTCACCATGATGACTGTCGTCCGCGACGACCCGCAAGGCTTTGGGCGCATCGTCCGCGACGCCGGAGGACGCATTCAGGCCATCGTCGAGCAGGCCGAAGCCACCCCGGAAATCGCCGCCCTCCGCGAGCTCAATGTCGGCATCTACACCTTCGAGGCGGGGTTCCTGTGGACCCATCTGCCGCAGCTGCGACCAAGCCCCCGCAAGGGCGAGCAATACCTCACCGACCTGATCGGGATGGCGGTAGCAGAGGGACTGCCCGTCGAGAGCTTGCGCGCTGCAGATCCCCTGGAAGTGTTAGGGATCAACACCCGCGTGGAACTCGCGCTCGCCGCCAAGACCTTGCAGCGCCGCATCAACGAACACTGGATGCTGGAGGGCGTGACCTTCCAGGATCCGGAGACTTGCTACCTCGACAGCGCCGTCGTCATTGGGCGCGACACCGTGATCCTGCCCAACACCCATCTGCGGGGCAAGACCACCATCGGCGCCGGCTGTGAGATCGGCCCCAACAGCATCCTCGAGGACTGCACCATCGGCGACCATTGCCGCGTCACCGCCTCGGTGCTGGAAGAGGCCGTGATGGAGGAAGAGAGCAACATCGGCCCCTTTGGACATCTGCGCAAAGGGTCGAGGCTGTGTCGCGGGGCGCACATGGGCAACTTCGGCGAGATGAAGAACAGCACGCTGGGGCCCGGCGCCAAGATGGGACACTTCAGCTACCTGGGCGACGCGACCGTCGGCGCTGACGCCAACATCGGCGCGGGCACCATCACCTGCAACTTCGATGGACAGCACAAGCATCCGACGCACATTGGCGAAGGCGCCTTCATCGGGTCGGATACGCTGCTCGTCGCGCCGGTCGAGATCGGCGCGGGCGCCAAAACCGGCGCGGGCTCCGTCGTCACGCACGACGTGCCGGCCGACAGCCTCGCCTACGGCGTTCCGGCGCGCGTCCGCGAGAAGAAAGAGCCAGAAACATAAACGAAGGAGGTTAGCACCGATGCCATCTTCCAGCGGTGAGGGATGGTGGGCCGTCCTGCTGCTCGTCCTGCAGGGCTTTCTGGTTTTTTCCCGCACCATCCTCACCTATTCACGGTGGGAGCTAGAAGAAGTTCCCCCCGCCGAACCCGCTGAGCGCCCTTCCCTCACCCCTCGTCATGACATCACGCGCCTGAGCATCGCGCTCGATTTTCCACTGTTGCTGACGACGGGCCTCTACTTCGATCTCGGCATGAGCGCCTTGACGCCCGCGTTCGCGGCCTATGCCGGATCTCTCGTCCAACGCCCCGCCGCGTGGCTCACGCCCGTTAGCCGAATCGTCGCGGTGCTATTCCTCGGTTGGATCAGCCTGAGCCTGGGCTACCTGCTTCCCGAAGCGCTCGGCAGCGCCTTCGCCTCCCGCTGGCACACGCGGATCGCCGGCCTCAGCCGCGCCATGCACGCCGTCTTGCGGCCTTTCACGCTCCCCGCCCTCGCTCTGGCGAACGGGGTAACCCGCCGGTTGGGCGGGACTCCCTTGCAGCGCACGGCGTTCATCACCGAAGAGGAAATCAAGTCGCTGGTCACCGCCGGGGAGCAGGAGGGCCTGATCGAGGAAGAAGCGCGCGACATGATCTACTCCATCTTCCGGCTGGATGACACGATCACCCGCGAAGTGATGCTGCCGCGGATTGACATTGTGGCGCTGGAAGTCACCAGTCCGCCGGAGCAGATTGTGGACGTCATCGTCTCCAGCGGACACTCGCGGATCCCCGTCTACGCCGAGACCATTGACAACATCATCGGCGTCCTTTACGTGAAAGACCTGCTGCCCTACTACGTCACACACCGCCAACCGCCGGGCCTGCGCGAAATCCTGCGCCCGGCCTACTTCGTCCCGGAATTCAAACGGCTCGACACGCTGCTCAAAGAGATGCAGGCCCAAAAAGTGCAGCTGGCCATCGTCGTAGATGAATACGGCGGCGTGGCCGGCCTGGTCACCCTGGAAGACCTGGTCGAAGAAATTGTCGGCGAAATCCAGGATGAGTACGATCACGAAGAACCGGAGATGATTCTCGAAGCGGAGGGGAGCTATCTCTTCGACGCGCGTATTCCCCTGGATGACGTCCAGGAATTGTTAAATCTCCCCTTGCCGCTCGATGAGGCGGATTCCCTGGGCGGCTTCGTCTACAACGAATTGGGACATATTCCCGTTGTGGGGGAGACCCTCACTTACAACGGCGTCGCGTTCAGCGTCGTGGCTACCGATGGACGACGCATCCGCAAAGTTCGCGCCGCAGCCATTCCCGCAAGTCCAGAAGATACCACAGCCCAGGAGGGAACATGAAACTTTCCAGAGAGGATCAAGAGCGACTTATCCGTGAAGCCGCCCGGGCCCGGACGCGCGCCTACGTGCCCTACTCCCACTACGCCGTCGGCGCGGCGCTCCTCACCGCCGAAGGGCAGCTCTTCACCGGCAGCAACGTAGAGAATGCCGTCTATCCGCTGGGAGTCTGCGCCGAACGAACGGCGATCGTCACGGCGGTGGCTGCCGGGGCGCGGCGGGTGGTCGCGCTGGCAGTGGTCACGCCCAACGGCGGCACTCCTTGCGGCGCCTGCCGTCAAACCCTGCGTGAGTTCGCCGACCCCGATACCCCCGTCCTCATCGGCAAGCCTGACGGCACTTACCAGGAATATCGCCTGGAAGAGCTGCTGCCCGAGAGTTTCTCCGCGGTGGATTTGCAGCAGGGCGCCGGCGCTCCTCCTGTGAACGTGTGAAGGTGCGAACGTGCGAACGTACCCACGTGTCCAGGTGTGAAGGTGCGAACGTGCCCACGTAAGTGATTCGCTTTTTCGCTTTTTCGCTTATTCGCTTTTTCGCTTATTCGCTGACTCGCTGACTGCTGACCTTCTGATCTCTATTTTCGAAGGAGGTGGCGTATGCCGGCAACAATTATCGTAGGCGCCCAGTGGGGCGATGAAGGCAAAGGTCGGGTCGTGGATGACCTGGCAAGTCGGGCGGACGTGGTCGCCCGCTACAACGGCGGTGATAACGCCGGGCACACGGTCGTCGCCGAAGGGCACACCCTGGGCCTGCATCTGGTGCCTTCCGGCATCCTCAATCCCCACGCCGTCTGTCTCATCGGCGCCGGCACGGTCGTCAATCCGCTGCGCTTGCTGGAGGAGTTCGCCGTGCTGCGCGAAGCGGGCATCGAAGTGACGCCGGAACGCCTCAAAATCGCCGCCGGCGCGCATCTGATCCTTCCGACGCACCGCGCGCTCGACGGCGCGCAGGAACAGGCGTTGGGCGAGCAGGCCATCGGCACGACGGCCCGTGGCATCGGCCCGACCTACGCCGACAAGGCCCGTCGGGTGGGATTGCGCGCCGCCCTGATGCGAGACCCCAAGGCGTTTGCCGCGCAGGCACGCACGCTGATGATGGCCCACAACGAGTGGTTGATCAACCTGTATCACCTCAAACCGCAGCTCATCGGCACGCACGTTGAACGGCTGCAGGAAGCGGCGGCCCAACTCGCCCCCTATCTGGTAGACGGGGCCGCCTTGATCGCCGAAGCGCTGGCGGCCGGAAAATCCGTGCTGTGTGAAGGCGCGCAGGGGACGCTGCTAGACCTGGACCGCGGCACCTATCCCTTCGTGACCAGCTCCTCGCCCATCGCCGGGGGCGCGCTCACGGGCCTGGGATTTGGCCCCAAAGAGGTCACCCGCGTTATCGGCGTCGCCAAGGCCTATACCACCCGTGTGGGGGCAGGAGCTTTTCCCACCGAGCTGCTCGACGCTACGGGAGAGAGGCTGCGAGACATCGGCCACGAGTACGGCGTGACGACGGGACGCCCGCGACGTTGCGGCTGGCTCGACGCGGTGATCTTGCGCTACGCGGCCCGCGTCAACGGGCTGACCGAAATCGCGCTCACGAAGCTCGACGTGCTCAGCGGCCTCCCCACGCTGAAGATCGCCGTTGCCTACGAGATCGAGGGCCAGCGAGTGGAGCACTTCCCCGCCGAATGGGGCCATGAGGTCATCGCCGCCGCGCGTCCCCTCTATGAGGAACTGCCCGGCTGGGAGGCCGATCTGCACGCGATGCGCCGCCGCGAGGATTTACCGGCGGAAGCGCGGGCCTACGTCGCGCGCATCGAGGAACTGACGCAGACGCCCATCACCTTCATCGGCGTCGGCCCCGAGCGCGAGGCCATGATCCTGCCCTGAGGCCAGGAAAGCAAGCCGCCCCCTTCGTGATGAAGGGGGCGGTTCATGGTGTCCACAGAGTGCGGCAGCGCCACGTTCATATCATCGGCTGCGGCGGGAGCATACTGCGCTCCATCCACAGGCGCGTCGCGCGGGTGTTCTCCTCGATGGAAAGGAACACCGAGATGATCTCACCGAAGGCATACAGCCCAAAGAATTGCAACACCGCGGCAATCAAAACTCCCACGAAACCGCCGATGCCGAGAAAAGCGCCGCTGAAATTTGGCGGAAGCCCCATCTGGCGCATCGTGGTCTCATCCAACAAACCGCCGGCGAGTCCCCCCACCAGCATGGCGATGGCGCCCAAAATCCCCACGACGAGCGCTACCCAGGCCAGGACTTTCCACAACGTAGCGATAAACCGCAGCACCCCATACCGTTTTTCCATGTGTCGAGCTCCTTTCGTGTGTCAGAATCAGCAGCTCCACTATAGCACAAAATTGCGAGCGTGGAAAACAGCCGCGTTCCGCCCTGTAAAATCCTGGCGCCAGCCCAGGCGCTGAAGGGCGTCGGCCTGTGTCAGCCCAGGTTGGCAAAGACGGCGTCGAACATCTCCAACGTCAGCCGGCCGGTCTGAGTGTTCTGACGGCTGGGATGGTAGGAGGCGTGCAGCTGCGGCAGCCCATCGCCCAGCACGTAGCGCGCCCCGTGGGCGAAGGGCAACGCCGGAATCGCGTGTCCCTGGTCTCGCCAGAGCTCCAGCAGCCCCTCGAAGGCAATCCTGCCCAACGCAAGCACCTTTTCCACGGGAAGCAGCGCCAGCTCGCGTTCCAGGAAATGGCGACAGGCGTGCAATTCCTCGCGGGTGGGTTTGTTCGCCGGCGGGGAACAGCGCCCGACGGCGGTGATGAAGACGTCGCGCAGCACGAGGCCGTCATCCGCGCGCTCCCACGTGGGTTGATTGGCGAAACCTGCGCGGTAGAGGGCGCCGTAGAGCGTCGCGCCGGAACTGTCGCCGGTGAACATGCGCCCGGTGCGGTTGGAGCCATGCGCCCCCGGCGCCAGTCCCACAATGACGATGCGGGCATGGCGATCCCCGAAGCCGGGGACCGGACGCCCCCAGTACTCCCAATCGCGGTACGCACGGCGTTTGGCGCGCGCAACTTCCTCGCGCCAGGCGACAAGGCGCGGGCACTCCCGGCAGGCGATGATTTCAGCGTTGAGGGCGTCCCAGGCGTCCAAGAGCGGTTCCTTCCGCAGCGCGCGCGGCTATCACCAATGGTCGTAGTGCACGATCTCGGAAAGCGGTTTGCGCGTCTTAGGACCTGGGGTACTCGCCGGGTATCCGAGCGGGGTGAACAGGATCGGCTCCACCCCCTCCGGCAACGCCAACACGTCACGCGCCGCCTGCGGATCGAAAGCCGCGACCCAGCAGGTTCCCAGGCCCAACTCGGTCGCCGCGAGGATCATGTGATCCATCACGATCGCCGCGTCCACGAAGAGGTAGGATTGGCCATCATAGCGCCGGCGGATCCAGCCGGCCTCCTTCACGCCGCAGACCGCCAGCACGAGCGGCGCCCGGCTGAACCATTCCGCGCTGTAGATGCGCTTGATCTCCGCCTCGCGGCCAGCGGTGCGGATGACGATGACGTGAATGGGCTGCTTGTTCGCCGCCGTCGGCGCGAGGCGCCCCGCCTCCAGTATCTGTTGCAGCTGGTCCTCTTCCACCGGGTCGGGCAGGTAAGCCCGCACGCTGTAGCGTTCAAGAATCAACCTGGCAAACGACATAAAAGACCTCCTCAAAAAATACGTAATGCGTAATGCGTAAGTGATCTTCTCGGAAAATAGAATCCGTGCTCAGGTGCCCACGTTCCCACGTCATTTTCGTCATTGGTGGTGCGCCGCAGGGACAGGCCTCTGATTTTCGCAGATTCTTCTCTCATCCGCGTTTATCCGCGTCCAGCCACGTTCCCACATTTCTGCGTCCCATCAACACCGGAGAACTATAGGACACTGATTTTCGCAGAGTCTTCTCTCATCCGCGTTTATCCGCGTCCAGCGACCTTACAGAGCTAGACAGACGCAGCGCGGGGATGCCGCTGCCGGAGCCAGGCGCCAATGAGCGCCAGCCCCAACATGACGGGCCAGACCCAAAGCAGATCCGCCAACAACGGCGGCGGGGTGAGCTCTTCTGTCGGCTCGAAACGGAAGCAGGCCAGGCGCGCACGTTTGGCGACCACGTCCTCAACGTCATCGGGATCAATGCCCAGTGACCGCAGATAAGCAGATAACGCTCCCGGATTGCAGCGCATGGCCACGGGATAGAGCGCGCGAATCTCCTCCGCTTCGGTGATCACCTCCGCGCGCATGGCCTCGGCGCCCTGCCAGGTCTGTACCGTCGCCCGTGGATTGGTCATGACGTTGCGATACCAGTCGGAGCGTTCGCCCAAGGCGCACGGCACAATGAGCTTCCCGCGATAGGTGAAATAGCGGGTCACGACGCGATGCGGACGTCCGCTCTCACAGTCAGTAGTGGTGATCAGGGCAAAAACATGCCCCAAGACGCGCCCCAGCCCCATCCGCCATGCCAGGATCGGCGCGCGCCTCGCCAGCTTCAAAAGCATCCCTTGCGGATAAGGGAACGGCGGCGACATTTCCGTACACGAATTCATGGTTCACCTCCGAGAAAGCGACAAAGCAAAAAGGCGAGAAAGCGAGAAAGCGGTAGAGTCGCCAGGTCAGCGGGCTCCTCGCCGGTCAGATCCCTGCCGCAGCAACGACTACGGCTGCGTCGCCGCGGAGGGAGAGCTCATTCACACCCTGCGCCGCCCCCGTTTCGGACGGCGCTTCTTCAGCCCGACGCGGCTGATCTGGCTCCACCAGGAAATTCGGGACGCTCCAGATGCATCACGCGCCGCTGCCTCCACATCACCGCTGCGAAGCGGCGGCTTTCTGTTCCCCTTCGGATTTGGGCTGCAGCTCCCGGCGCAGCTTCTCCAGCTCCAGCTGCTCGCGTTGTTCCTCCAGGGCCGCGCTGCGGCTCTCCCGCCGCTCCTTACGCCATGCCAGCGCCGTCGTGGAAATGAAGCCCAGCGCCGTGATCAACGTCGAGGCCACCGAGACGATCAAGGCAATCCGTTCGGCAAGAGGCAACGGTGGAGCGGGCTGCGTCGCCATGCCGGTGTAGCGCGGCGCGCTCAAATGCAACAACAGCGCCCCCAGAATCAACCCCAGCACGCCGAAACATCCGCTGCCAGCTGCGCCATTCCCGGCCGTCCATCATCCCGCCTTCCGCACGTGAGCGAACCTCACTTCTATTGTAACCGCAGATGCAAAGGATGGCAATCGGATTCCCCGCGCGGGCATTTCACACCCCCGCGAAATGCAAGTATAATAGCGGCACAGGAGAGGGCGCCATGAGACAACTAGAGCTGGAGATCATCACGGCGGAGCCCAGCGTTAGGGTTCTGACCGCGTCTGCATATCGCGAGCAGCTGGCAACCTTGCTCGCCGGCGACTTGAACTTCCACGGCCAGAACAGCGCCTATGCTTCCCACAACTATCACGCCTTTCCGGCAAAATTTCCACCCCAATTGCCCCGCCGATTTATCGAAGGCTTGACCGCTCCAGGAGACATCGTCCTGGATCCCATGGCCGGTTCAGGCACGACCATCGTTGAGGCATTTCTGAACGGCAGACATGGCATCGGCATGGATCTGGATCCTCTCGCCCTGCAGCTGGGACGGGTCAAAACGACGCCCCTTAACGTTGAAGCCGCCGCAGAAGCGGGCTTTGCCGTCATCAGAGAGGCCCAGGAGCTGTGTCAAAAACAGCCGCACACGTTACAGGAGCAGCTTGATCAGCGTTTCAAGCCTGAAGAGCGCGCCTTTATAGACTATTGGTTTGCACCTGCCGTCCAGCTGGAACTTATCGCCCTGCTCTCTGAAATCGAGAGGACTGAGGATCCAAAAATCAGAGCTTTTTTGGAACTGGTTTTTTCTGCCGTCATCATCACCAAATCGGGGGGCGTCTCCCTGGCGCGCGATCTGGCCCACACCCGGCCGCATCGGGTGTCAGACAAAGCATCGCGTTCGGCATTGGTGGAATTTTCCAAAAGGCTCAAGAAGAATCTCGAAAGCGCGACGGAGCTCTCCTTTGACATGCCTGCGCCCCACTTCATTCATGGCAATGCCATGGCTTTGCCGCTCCCCGACGATAAGATGGATCTCATTGTGACGTCACCGCCGTATGCCTCCAACGCCATTGACTACATGCGCGCTCACAAATTTTCCCTCGTATGGTTTGGACATACGCTGCAACAACTGAGTGATTTGCGTAGTCAGTATATCGGGCACGACGCCGTTCAGGGATTCAGCCTGCTGCCGCTTCCCAACGCCGTCCAAGAAATCGTCGAGGCCGTCGCACAAGTAGACAGTAAGAAGGCCCAAACGTTACACCGCTATTATTCCGAAGCCACATGTTTTTTGAGCGAGATGTGCAGAGTACTCAAGCCCGGTCGCGCCGCTATCGTGGTCGTCGGCTCCTCTGTGATGCGCGGGATTGATACGCAAACTGACCGTTGTCTGGCCGAAATCGGCAAGGCGGTCGGCTTTGCCGAGGCCACGATTGCAGTTCGACGCCTCGACCGGGATAAACGGATGATGCCGGCTCGCAGCCAGGAGAAGGCCGCGACTTCCCTGATTGAAGCGCGGATGCATGAAGAATACATCATCGCTTTTTACAAAGGATGAAGCGAAAAGGCGAAAAAGCGGAAATGGATACCTTCGAGGATCTGCGCGAGAATTATCATCGCAACATTTGTGCTCAACTCCTGGGGTACAAAAACAAGGTGTTGAATATTGCCGACCGTAGCAGTCAACGCAGCCAGCAATTAGCCGAAGGGATGCTCCAAGCCATGGGATATCCTCCCTGCCCCACGCCACCCACGGGTCAAGGAGCGGGAGCCTTGTTTGAAAGCCTGACCCGGGATTACCTTCAACGAGCGTTACCTCTGCTGACTCACATTCGGCCCGGAAAATGGTCTTTCACCGTGAGTGAAATCTCTGCATTTGATCAATATGAACACCTGAAAGATCTTGCCGCCGCGCTAAAACTCCAGCCTCAGCTGCAAGCAGCGCTCGGCGACTACATCATCCGACCCGATATTATCATCGCCCGAATCCCTCTCACGGATGAAGAAATCAATGATCCCATGCCCATTCTACAAGGAGAGTGCGCTACTTTGACCTCGCTGCGGCAAGTCAACAACCCCCAGGCAAAACCCATTCTCCATGCCAGCATCTCGTGCAAGTGGACCATCCGCAGCGATCGGTCCCAAAACGCACGCACTGAGGGCCTGAATCTGATCCGCAATCGCAAAGGCCACACCCCTCACATCGCTATCGTCACGGCAGAGCCTTTGCCAAGCCGCATTGCCTCCATTGCCTTGGGCACTGGCGACGTGGATTACGTCTATCACATGGCGCTGTATGAATTACAAAAAGCCATCGGAGAAATCAATGACGAATCGCTCTCCGATATCTTCAGCCTTCTTGTCCAGGGCAAACGCCTGCGTGACATCAGCGACCTGCCATTCGACCTCGCAATCTAAGGACGCTCATTCAAAGAATTCTTGAATTTCTGCCCGTGTTCATCTGTGAGCCATTTCCCATAAAGGAGAGACATAGTATGCGACAACGTTGGTTCTACCTGCTCATGCTGTTGAGTCTGCTGTTGAGCGCCTGCGGGACGCCCACCCCTGCCGCGACGCCGACGCCAATCCCTACGACGGCAATCCCCACGACGGAGACGCCTGCCGCGCTGCCCGTCACCCCCGAAGCCACAGACGACCGGCTCTACCTGGCAATCATCTGGCATCAGCACCAGCCCGTCTACTTCAAGGATCCTGAGACCGGCGTTTACGCCAAACCGTGGGTGCGGCTCCATGCCGCCAAGGACTACGTGGACATGGCGGCGATGCTGAAGGCGTACCCCAGCGTCCATGTCACCTTCAATCTCACACCCAGCTTGCTGCGGCAACTGGAGGACCTGGCGGCCGGCGCCAAAGACGCCTACTGGATCCACACCGAGGTCCCCGCCGGGGAGCTCACCGACGATCAAAAGCGCTTCATCCTGCGCTACTTCTTCGACATCAACCCCAAAATCATCCAGCGCTTCCCCCGCTACGAGGAACTCCGCCTCAAACGGCCTGCCGATGACGCCGCCGTGGAAGAAGCGCTTGCCGGCGGGTGGAGCACCCAGGATTTCCTCGACTTGCAGGTGCTCTTCAACCTCGGCTGGACCGACCCCGATTGGCTCGCCCAGGCGCCGCTGGCTGACCTGGTGGCTAAAGGACGCAACTTCACCGAGGCCGACAAACAGCTCGTGCTCGACGAACACCTGCGGCTGATTCGGGAAGTCATCCCCGTGCACAAAGCCCTCCAGGACGCCGGACAGATCGAGGTGACGACGACTCCCTACGCCCATCCCATCCTGCCGCTGCTCATGAATACCGCCCTCGCGCGAAAAGCCATGCCCACCGACAAGCTCCCCGATCCCGCCTTCCGCGTCCAGCAGGACGCAAAAGCGCAACTGGCGCGAGGCGTCGCCCTCTACCAGGAGCTCTTCGGTCGCGCCCCGCGCGGCATGTGGCCGGCGGAAGGCTCCGTCGCCGAGGAAATCGTCGGCATGGTGAGCGAGGCGGGCCTGCGCTGGATGGCCTCCGACGAGGGCGTCCTCGCCAAATCCCTGGGACTCGACGGCTTCAGCCGCGACAACGCGGATACCGTCAAGGAAGCCGACCTCCTCTACCGACCGTACAACGTCGCCGCCGGCGATGGCGCCCCGGTGGCCATCGTCTTCCGCGATGTGGTGATCTCCGACAAGGTGGGCTTCACCTACTCCGGGATGAAGGGGGCCGCGGCGGCGGAGGACTTCATGAAGCGCCTTCACGCCATCCGCGACCAGCTCCACACTGGAAACGCGGCCGGCCCGCACCTCGTGACCGTGATCCTGGACGGGGAAAACGCCTGGGAACATTACGACAACGACGGCAAGGAATTCCTCAACACCCTCTACCAACTGCTGGCGGCGGATGAAACCATCCTCACCGTGACACCCTCCGAATACCTGGAACGCTTCCCCCAGGAACCCTCCCGCACGATCGAGGACCTCTGGGCCGGCAGCTGGATCAACCACGACTTCAGCACCTGGATCGGCGAGGACGAGGAAAATCAGGCCTGGGACTACCTGCGCGAGGTGCGCGACATCGTCAAACAGTACGAGAGCGGCAAACGCACCCCGCCGAGCGCCGAGGCCCTGAAACAGGCGCTCGACCTCATGTTCATCGCCGAAGGCTCCGACTGGTTCTGGTGGTACGGCACGGATCAGAACTCCGGCGACGACGAGGGCTTCGACCGACAATTCCGCGAGACGCTCAAGCAGGTGCTGCGCACGCTGGGGGAGGAGCCGCCCGACTGGCTCGACGTGCCGATTGTCGCGCAGGCGCCGGCGGCAGCGGAGCAATCTCCGACCGATCTGCTCACTCCTACCATTGATGGCGCCGTCACCGCCGGGGAATGGGACGCGGCCGGCTTCTACACGGCGGGCGGCGGCGCGATGGCCGCCGGCAGCCTGCCCCTCGAACGGCTCTATTACGGCTTCGACGCCCAACACCTCTACCTGCGCGTCGACGCCGCCTACGAGTGGGCCGCGCTCACTACCTGCGGTGGCAACGACGACTGCCGCAGCACGCTCGGCTTCTACTGGCTGCCCCCCGGCCGCACGCAGGCGACGCCGCTCTCCCGCTGGGGCGGGACGGCGACCTACCTGGGTTTCGGCGCGGCGCAACTTGTGGAGCTCGCCTACGCCTCCAACGCCCGTCTCGCCGGCGTGACGTTCAGCCTCTATGACGGCGTCAGCTGGGTCAGCATGGAATTCCCCGCAGACGATCTCCGCGTCGCCACAGCGGGCAAAACCCTTGAACTCGCCATCCCCCTGAAGCTGGTCGCTGGCAAACAGGACCTCCAGAGCGGCGACCGCATCCAGCTGCGCGCCGTGCTCAGCCAGGGATTGCTGGAAGCGCAGACCGATCAGCAGCTGCTGCCGACTGCCGGCCCGGCGCTCATCACCGTGCCGGAGCTGGGGACTACGACCTGGGTGCTGCAGGTGCAGGATCCCGAAAACGACGACTATGGCCCTGGAACCTACACCTACCCCACCGATGGCGTCTTCCAGCCCGGCGTCTTCGACATCACCGGCTTCGAGGTGGGCTATGATGAGACGAACATCGTCTTTCGCGTCACCGTCCGCGGGCCGGTGGAGAATGTGTGGGGCAGCGGCCGCGGCCTCTCCGTGCAAACGCTCGACATCTACATAGATCAAGACGGCGCCGCCAACGGCGAGCGGCTGCTGTTGCCGGGGCGCAACGCCGCCCTCACCGCTGACCATGGCTGGGATTTCGCCCTGTGGATCGAGGGCTGGGAAGGCGGCCTCTACACGCCGGGGGACGCCGAGCCGGTCAAAGCGCCCGTCTCCCCCGTCATCATCGCCGACGCCGGGCAGCGCCGGATCACGGTGAAAGTGCCGCGCAGCGTGCTTGGCGACACGCCGGAGAGCTGGCAGTATGCCGTGGTGATGTTGAGCCAGGACGGCTATCCCACCGCCGGCGTCTGGCGGGTGCGCGATGTGGAAGTCAGCGCCGCGCAGTGGCGTTTTGGCGGCGCGCCCGCTGCGGATGCGAGCCATACCCGCATCATAGATTGGGTCTGGCCTACAGCGGGGATCCAGGAAGCAGCGCTCAGCGCATACAAATCCAGCGCCAACCTGAGCGCCCTCACGCCGGATGACTTCGCCCAGCTGCAAATGCTGAGTCCCCAATAGCCAAATCGCGGCCCCTCCCGCTGCCAGACTTCGGGAGGGGCCGCGCCTTTCTCACCCCCACGGCCTAAGGTATGGAGCTCTGCACCCTGGAAAAAAGCGTCGAGATCTGATTGCCCACCAGCGTGAGGATCACGACGACCACCACAGCGATAAGCACCAGGACCAACCCGTACTCCACCAGACCTTGCCCTTCTTCACGCGGCATGAACAACATTCCTCGCCTCCTTTGATGCCTGACAATGCGCCGATGACCTGAGTGTAGCACAGCTCACCGCCGGAAAGCAATAGGCCGATGGTCATGGCTGACGCCGCGCAGCATGGATAGCCCCCACAGCCAGGGCGCGAATGTGGAAACGTGCGGACGTGCGAACGTGTCCACGTGCGAACGTGAGTGACTCGCTGATTCGCTGACTGCTGAGTCGCTGATCTCTATTTTCGAAGAAGACGCCATGTGCTGGCGCACACCATCCAAAAATGAAAATGTGCGGTGGCTGTTCAGCCTGGCGCCAGGTGGCTAGCCGGCGATGGATGAACCTTTGTGAGCTGTAGCTTTTGCCCACCCCCTGCCCCCTCCCCAACGGCGCAGACGCCGTTGGGGAGGGGGAGAAAAAATAAAGGGGCTTTGCAGGCGGGCTACGCCCGCCTGCAAAGCCCCACAAAAAAAAGTTCCCCTTCCCCCCGC
>Ga0208824_1000621_pt1 | contig 36745 bp, 47 predicted proteins | sample AD_JPNTR3_MetaG_FD_184447 | JGI IMG/M metagenome (GOLD analysis project Ga0208824, IMG submission 184447) | Active sludge microbial communities of municipal wastewater-treating anaerobic digesters from Japan - AD_JPNTR3_MetaG (SPAdes) (version 2) | ecosystem: Engineered > Bioreactor > Anaerobic...
TCAACTGTAGGTTGGGCTATGTCCTTCGCGGTCAAAGTACTTGATTCTAACTGGATAATCGTATGTAAGCATTCGTAGTACCATAGTGGTAAAACATACCTATGGTAGTGATTTTCAAGCCCTCGTTAATTCGGGGGCTTGGATAAAAATATGGATAATACAAGAAGTTTTGACTTAGAACAACTTTATAAAGCAAAAGAACACGCTGTTGGGCGGGAAAAGGAAACTATTGAAAAAGCAATGTATAATATTGAAAAGTCATCTCGTAACCCTGATATAGCACGAGCAAGAGAACAACTGATAAACGCACACAGAAATCACGCAGTAGATGACGCTAACAGAATAGAAGAACAGATAAGGGAAATGGAAAAATAGTGTTATATTCCTTATATGAGATATAAGATATGCGGACTTGAAACACATTCTAAAAGTGATACGAACACATCCGCAGTTGACTGGTGGAGAATTGTAAACCCCCTATCACATCTAAACCCCGAGAAGTTTGACGTAACAATAAAAAAGAAAATAATAGATGAAAAAGACATTATTGGTTCGTGGAGAAGACTTGGAAGAACTTATGACCTTTTATTTTCATCGTACATAGATACACCCAAACCCTACGCCTACTTGAGGGCTGTGATGGAAAAGTCAGGCTTAAAACACATAATGGACTTAGACGATAACCTGTATGACATAGACGAATTCAATCCCGTCTCACTTTACTATAAACAAGACCCACATAAAAAAGACATTCAAAAGGTTATTGTGAATGACTGTGAGACTTTAACCGTAACAACTAATTTTCTAAAGAAACTTGCCATAGAATACGGAAGAACACAACCTACTTATGTATTGCCGAATTACATTGACTTGGAAACATATAAGTTTGACTTTACCAAAAAGAAACAACCAGATAAGAAAATAAATATTGTATATCAAGGTTCATCTACACATTACACAGATATTGTTAAAAGTGGAATTATAGAGGCGGCTAAAATGATAATTGAAAAGTATGGTAAGAGAGTAAAGTTTGTATTTATTGGAATGATACCTGAAGAGATTGAAGATGCACTACCTAAGGGAAGATGTGATTACATAGATGGAAAATCAGACTTTTACGAGTGGGTAGATTTATGGAAAGAAAAGATGGGTAATATGGATATTGCTATTGCTCCACTTAATCATTCGGATTTTAACTATGGTAAGTCCGAGATTAAGTTTTATGAAGCATCAGCTTGTAAGTTACCCTTTATTGGCTCTAACACACCTAACTATCAAAGGGTGGTAAGGAGTGGGGTTAATGGGTTTACAGTTAGAAACAAACCTATTGAGTGGTTTAATCACCTATGCGCATTGATAGAAAACCCTGATTTAAGAAAAGAGTTCGGGGAACAAGCGTACAAAGATGTACAGGATAAAACTATTCAAAAACATATTGGGGAATACGAAGAAGTTATAGAAGGGGTATTAAATGACTAATATTGTTTATACAGCAATAACAGGTGGAAAAGATACCTTAAAAGATAACCAAAACACGATAGGTGCTAAGTTTGTAGCATTTACAGATAAATCATTTAAATCTGATGTTTGGGAACAAATAGCAGTTTGTAATGAGTATAGCGACCCTGTAAGAAATGCTAAAAAGCATAAAATTCTACCACATCTGTACTTTCCGGATGCAGATTATTCCCTGTGGATTGATGGAACAATATCACTAAAAGTACCCATTGGTGAGTTAATAGATAAATACTTAAAAGATAGTGATATTGCAATGTTTAAACATCCATACAGAGATTGCCTGTATGACGAGGCTTTGGCTTGTGTAAATTTTGGACTTGATAATCCCGAGACAATTAAAAAACAGGTTGAGGCGTATCAGTTAGAAGGCTATTTGCCCCGTAGAGGTCTTTTTGAGGCAACAGTGATACTTCGTAGGCATACAAATGAAATTAGGGCATTTAACGAAACTTGGTGGAATGAAATTGAGTGGGGTTCAAGACGTGACCAAATATCACTTCCTTATGTATTACATAAAACTGCAACAGACATAACGACAATGGAGGGCTTTGTTCACGATGAGGGTGGTAATAAGTATTTTGATTATGAAAGGCATTTAAAATGAAGATTCTTCTTTTAAGCGATGGGTTAAATTGGATAGTAGACAGGCTTTCCTACAAGATGAAAGAGTTGATACCACAGGATATTGAGGTAGATTACTACACTACAATTACACCTGAAGAGTTTATTAAAAAGGCAAATGAGGTTGATATTGTGCATTTTAATAATTGGGATGTAATAAGACAACTACAACTTATTCCACAGATAAAGTCTGAGGTTTTGATATCTGTTCGGTCTTTTAGATATCCTAACTATGTGTCGGAACTGCAAAAATTCTTTAACTTTCACATAATAAACCCAAAGCAAAAGGAATTCTTCCCCAATGCAACGTACATTCCCGACCCGATATTTGACTATTTCAAACCTGACCATAAGTTTAGGGTTGGAATGGCTTTTGATGACAATTCCTATAACAGGGAATATAAAGGATATAACTTAGTAAAAAAGGTATGCGATGACCTGGGAATTGAGGTTGTAGTGGCTAAAGGTATAAAACCTGAAGATATGCCTAAATGGTATAAGTCAATAGACTTATATGTTTGTGCTTCAGTTAATGAAGGACAGTCAGCACCTGTGATGGAATGTCTTGCCTTAAACAAGCCTGTACTTACAACACAGGTTGGAATACCAGCACTTTTGAATGTTCATTTTGCTGAAAGAACCTATGATAGTTTGAAAAAGGAAATAGGTAAGTTTTATACATCGGAACAGGTAAAAGACTACAACTGGGATAGTGTAGCAAAGCAGTTTAATGATTTATACGAAAGGATATTAGATGATAATTAGGAATGACGATGTTTCTTTTGATAGCAATGTAGAACACGTTAAAACCTTCTGTGAGATATGCGATAAGCACGGATTTAAGATAATTCACGCAATAACCCCTATAGGTATTACTCACAGCATAGATAGTTCATGGAATAACGACTTAATAGTAGCAAGAGGTGGGTGCCATACCTTAGCTGACAACAAGGAACTTTTGGAGTATTTACTAAGCAGAGATGATATGTTTGGTACACATGGGTTATTTCACTCACACAGGCCGTCTATGATGGATCAGCAGATATCTAAGGCAATACTTGAGGTTTTGGGCATAAAACCCGAATATGCTGTACTCCCGTTTAATGAGGAATCTCCAGAATACAAAGATGAAGTTTGTGGAATGATGGTTTTGGGTAAATCCCAGCGATTAGAGGATTATCTGGAGAAAATGCCTAAAGAAAACGATATACCAACCGATGATATAGTGTACTTGCACGAATGGAGATTTGGAGATGGTATGTGGTATCGTTGGGATAATCTTGATAGAACGCTTGAAAGGATAAAAAATGGACTACGATGTGATAATTGAACAAGGCAGAAGTAAAGAAAATGACGCTATCATTAAGTATTTAGTGCCTAAATGTGTCGGAAAGGTATTAGATATAGGGGCAAATGCCGGATATTTAATAAGCAAACTTCCAGACGCTATTGGGGTAGATAATTCCCCTATTGTAGTCAACAAGGCGAAGGAATTGGGTAGAAATGTTATCCTTATCAAAGATAAACTGCCTTTTGAAGATAAAACATTTGATACAGTAGTGTTATCCTGTGTTTTAGAGCAATGTGATGATTGGGAAAAGGTACTACTTGAGGCGCTTAGAGTGTGTAAAGACAGATGTATAGGAATAAACCCCATTCCAGGATCTCAGTGGGGTAAAATAAGGGGCTGGGTGAAATCAGTTATAGATCCTGACTATATGGAATCGTTTTATGGTGCGACAATACAATATCCTGACATTGCGGGTAAGTATTATTTTGAGATATTTGCACAATAATTTTAGGTATGTTAGAAACTAAATAGTTGGCGAATAGAATTGAAACCAACTAAAGAGTAATTCTTATCAGAAACGATAATGAAACCTCACCTATTCCGTATGGATATGTGAGGTATTTATTTTATTTTAGGAGGAATTAAAAATGGCATTTGATCCAACCTTCGGGTTATTTGGAACAGTTACAAGGGCATTAAAATTGCCTGAATATGGAGTGTCGGAAAAGTTAGGTGGTAAAACAGGAAGTGTGGAAAGAGCTATGCAAGATATGACTTCGTTTAGACCGCCGGAATATGACACCCAAACTACAACGGGAACCAGTGGTGGAACCAGCGGGGGAACCAGCGGAACCGGGGGAACCGGGGGAACCAGTAATTATACAAACCTGTATAAGCCTGTAAGCAAGAAGAAAACAGAAAGTGCTGGAGACCTTGCAAGAAGGTTAGAAGAAGAAAGGAAAAGACAGGAAGAAGAAGAAAGGAAAAGAGTACTAAAGCAAGTACGAAAGTCCTATGATCCTTTCTTTCAAGAACTTTCAAGGCAAGAAGCAGAAATACCAAACATTGAACAGCGATATCTAAACACAATGAACACTGCATATCAGAATCAGGCTGATGTTATAGGTAGGGGACAACAGGCAGGACTTGAGCAAGCGGTGGCTTCACAAGGACAGATAAAACAAAACCAAGCCACATCGTTAAGGGATTTAGCCTTAAACTTGTCAAGTGCGGTAAATGCATTTGGTCAAAGACTTGGTCCAGCAGGAGCAGGATATAGTTCAGCAGCCAATATGGCAAATTATGCATATTCTAAAATTGCTAACAGAAACACAGCAGATGTTATGAACCAAGTTAGACAGCAACTTGCTGATGTTGAAACAGTTAAACAGAATATCGTCAGGGATGCACAGGATAAACTAAGTGCATTGGAAATTTGGAAAGCAAATCAAACAAACGTTATAGCAGGATATGTCAATTCGCTTAGGGACTACATAAATCAGGCAAGAACACAGGGAAGAATGGCACTTGGGGAAAATGAAGTAAGTATGATAAGGGAAGGTTTTGCAAGGGCGCAAGAAAGAATGCAGCAAATCAATGACTTGGCTGTAACAAGCGCATATAAAATTGAACAGAATGCAGCGGCAGCGTTAGCAGAACAACAAGCGTTTAGCAATCAGTTGGCAGCAATGGGTAATGTTCAGGTAGATCCAATTACAGGACTTCCAATAGATACCGGAACAATATCAGGCAGTGAGTCTTCGTTATTAGTACCTTACGGTACAGGAGAAGAAAAAGAAAAAAGTCTAAGCGACTTGCTATACGGTACAATACCAAGTGGCACAGCACCGAGTAATACAATAGGCGGCTATTAAGTTTAATAAGGAACCAAATGAGTCTGCGTTCGTTAATAACAAACAGGGCGTCTGATAACTTAGACGAATTGAAGAAAAACTTAAACCCTTTACATTATGGTGGGTATGTTAATCGCAATATAGTAGCTCCTGCAGCTCAAATTCAAAGCAACATTCAGACGCGAGTACCTGCTTGGATAAGAGGGGATATAGATTTACTTGATGAGGTAGATAAATTATCAAATGAGATAGGACACATGAGAGATACCCCCATTATTGCTCCTAAAAATAAGGTAGCCGCAACTATACTTGGAACACTTCCCGCAACATCTTGGGCAACTAATTTATCTCCTAAACAAGCCGCCAACCTATCATTATATCCTGTAAGAACAGGGGCAATGGCTGCTGAAGGTGGAAAAAGTATGGTACAGGGATCAACACAAATAGGTGCTGGGCTATATGGTGCAGGAAAATCCTTAACAGGAAAACAAACAGAGGCAGAGAGAAAACAGGCACTTAGAGATTTGGGCGAGGGTGTTTTAAAAACAGGTACAGGTGGCCTTCAAATTGCTGGTAGTGCTTTTAGAATGACTCCTTTTGGTGCAACCACATCCATAGCGGAAAACATAATTTTTGAAACCGCTAAGAATATAAAAGAGGGAAAACCCGCTACAAAATACGATTTTAGAGGTGTGGCCAAAGATTACTTTCTATCAGATGCGTTGGGTATAAAAGAAACCCACCCATATGCTTCTGTAGCGTTAGATGTAATAACCAACCTCTTAATGGGTAAAGTAGAGGATAGAATAGTTGATATAGGAAAACTTGCAGATGCGGGAAAACTTGCAGAGGCGTTTGATTATGCTAAGACGGCGGATAATGCATCGGCTTTTAGAACTAAGTTTAAAGATTACATAAACGAAACATTGAATTATATGAAAGCAAATCCCGAACTTGGTGCTGCAAACTTTGGGGCAAAGGTAGGCGGGGAGGATATTATAGCACAAAATAAAAACTTTAAATCAAAAATAAAACCACAAGACTTAAAGGTTAAACAGAGTGGTAAAACCTGGTATCATGGAACAGGCGAAAAACAAATGAGTTCTATTAATGTAAAAGATACAACAGAACAGATAAAAGCCAGTCCAGAACTGGGGGGTATAAGACCTAAAGAATATATTACCAAAGCAGGAAAAAATATCCCAGAATCAAAGCAAATGGAAGTATTATCCAGAATGGGTGCAGGTAAAAATGAGTTTGAAGATATATTAAAGGCACAGGAGATAAAAGCAAATAAAGCAGATAGTGATTTACTATCAAAAGCTAAGAAGTACAAGAGTGCTGATGAGTTTGTGAAGAGTATGTCTACATTAAATAAAGAAGCTCCGATAATCAAGGATATTAGAGGATATAAAATATCAGATTTAAGTGATAGAATTCCACCAACGAATAATGATGGAACTATCACCCTATATCACGCTACAACAAAAGATGGGGCAGATAGTATTTTAAAGAGTGGGTTTAAAGGTTCTCGTGCAGAAGAAGGAAATGTATTTTTTACAACTGATCAACGAGGCGGTCAATTCATTGGAGCGGATAAAAATACAATAATTGAAACAAAAATTAGACCAGAAAAATTACTGCAAGATATAAGTGATACTAATAGACACAATATAGTGTTCAGTGCCAAAGATACTGATATTATTGGTGTTCCTACAAAGATAGTAGAAAATCCTAAACCGACTACAATTGAATCCCAACTAACAGACATCTGGAATCAAGCAAATAAAGCAGGTGGTGGGGTTAAGATCCCAGAGGACTTGGGTACACAAAAAGTTGGCAAAACACAATATAAACAAAAGCCGCAGCAAGAAATAGTCTCAACAAAGTCTTTAGAGTTTCCATATAAAGATATTATACCACTATCACAAGAACCCCAAATGCAATATAAAGATACAACACAATCATATGAGGATATTATAGCACAAAATAAAAAAATGATTGGTTCAACAATTGAAAAGCCGACCAAGTCAGTAAAGGAAACGTTTGATACTCTTTATACTCAATGGGTAGATAGATATGAACCGATAACAAGGGCATCTAAAGTAGCCAAAACAGAATTAAAAGCAAAAGGCGCACAGTTAAGACCGGAATATGACCCAGAATATCTTGTAAGAAGACTGACTGGTGCTGGTGGTATAGCAGATGCCAGATATCAAAATGAATTAAAGCCCATCATTGATACGATAGATGATTTGAAAATAGATAAAAGTGATATGGACTTATACCTTGCAAATAAGCGTATTGCAGGTTTTGAAGCAGCAAATAGAAAGGTTTATGGTGCAGATACAGCAAAAGCAAAACAAATAGTAAATGCTATAGAAACAAAATATGGTGCAGACATACAAGACATAGCCAATAGACTATACGAATATCAAGATAAAGGTTTTCAAGAAATGGTGGATGCGGGCTTTATCTCACCCGTGACCGCTAAGGTGATAAGGGGTCAAAACCCTGACTATGCACCACTTCAAAGGGTTATGGATGAGGTTGACGACTATCTTGGACTTCCCACAAGAAAGACAATGCAGGGGACACAACCAATATCTAAGTTAAAGGGTTCAACAAGACAGATAGAATCCCCGCTTGAAAATATAATTGCAAATACATTCAAACAAAGGGCAGCAATAGAAAAGAACAGGGTAGCCAGATCTATAGTAGATCTACAGAAAGTAGCACCACAATTAGGTTTTTCAAAGACAGCAAAAGCAGGAGACGATACTATCACTGTTTGGAATAATGGTAAAAAAGAATTCTGGAAAGTTGGAGAAGAAATTGCAGAAACAGCCAAAGGACTAAACGAAGAAAATGTTAACACCATATTAAAGATATTTAGAGCTCCTGCATCATTATTAAGACAGGGTGCAACAGGTAGAAATCCTGAATTTATGGTACCAAATTTTATAAGGGACCAGTTTGATGCTGCGGTAGCATCAAAGTATGGGTATATTCCGTTCATTGATTACCTCAGTGGCTTAAAATCAATGTTAACTAAAGATGATATCTACAGAAAGTGGGAAAATTCAGGTGCAAAGATAGACTTAGGGGAAATGTCAGGTAGAAAGTCCATTCAAGAATCGTTTAATTCAAAAACGGCAAAGAAAAACCTGTTTTCTTGGGTAACTAAAGGACTGGACGTTATGGGAGAGTTATCGGAACAGCCGACAAGGGTAGGTTTATTCAAGAAGGCTTATAAGAAAACAGGCAATGAAATGTTGGCTATGATGGAATCAAGGGACGCTACGGTTGATTTTGCCCGTATGGGTTCAAAGATGAAGGTTGCTAATTCAATAATTCCGTTTTTGAATGTTCAGGTACAGGGTTTTGATAAACTAATTAGAGCGGTAAAAGACCATCCTGCAAAAGTTGCTTTTCTTGGAACAGTTTATGGTGCACTTCCAGCACTTGCTACTACAATTTACAATATAATAAATCACCCGGAAGAATATAGTGAAATACAGCAATATGAGAAGGACTCTAACTTTGTTATTGTAACAGGAAGAAATGAAGACGGAACTGTTAACTATATTACTATACCAAAAGGAAATATAATACCAGTAATAGCAAATCCGGTAGAAAACTTCTTATTATATTTTGCTGGTACAAGTCCGTTGGAGTTCAAAGAATTTGCTACACAGTTCATAACATCTACACTTCCAGTCATAGGCGAGGGAACCTCATTAAGTGAAGTAGCATTAAAAACAGTAGGTGGTAACTTACCGCAACTTGTTAAACCTATAACTGAAAACTTAGTTAATAAGTCTTTTTATAGATATGATCCTAAAAAAGAAGAAGCGAGGGAAATAGTACCTTTCTACTTAAAGGATAAGGAACCTTATAAGCAAACATATAAATTCACACCAAAGATGTATCAAACTATTGGAGCAATATTCAATGTGTCACCGCTTAAAGTTAAAAACCTGATGGAAGGGTATCTGGCAGGATATGCAAAAATACCTGCTCAGATAATTGAAATGGCATATAAAGCAGGAAACAAAGAAGAAATAAGTCCTAATGAAAAGACAATACTTAGAAGGTTTTTCAAACAAACATATCCTACATCGGCGAAGGCTTCTACTGTAAGTGAAAGGACTACCCCATTTTTACAGAGAATAACTGGTAAGGTATCTGCGTCAGAAGAAGCAAGAATGGAATTAGACGAAGCAAGAGATGAAGCAAGATATTCAGGGAAGCCCGTAGCCACAAAAGATAGTATTGTTTATCCGTACAACGATACAACAAGGGTGGTAAAAAGAATAATTACACCGCCTGAACTTACATCTAACAATGAATTAAACAAGAAAATAGTTTCGGATTACAAGTCTGATTTAACCGATTATGGTAATTACATTATGTATCTGTACAAAAATAAACTTATATCAGAAGAAAAAGCAGGGGCGGAATTAGAAAAAGTAGAACTTTACAAAGACATAATTAGTGGCACTACCAAGTCTGGTAAAAAGGCAAAGAAAGTGGATTTAGCAGCAATTTCGCAAAAGATACTTAAACCTGTTAAAGTTGAAGTTAATACACCTAAACTTAATACATTTGACATACTAAGTGGGTATTCAAAAATTAAGGCACCGACAATAGAAGTACCTAACTTAGAAGTGGGGGTACCTAAGTTTGATTTGCCTGAATTGACGCTACCTAATTTTAGAAAGGAATTATAATTATGCCAATAATGACAGAAATAGAAATACAAAATATGGCTCAAGCCCTTTATGAGCAAGACCAAGATACACCTGATGCAACAAGTGAGGACTATCTTGTTAGAAGGTCTATTCTAAATGCAGGTATTGGTTTCTGGGAAGCATACGACGGGACTGAATGGGCATCTTTGTACACCACACTTGCAGAAAACAGCATCGGTGGGGATACAACAGTTGCAACAGATGACACACAGTCAGATTGTCCGACAGCACTTGTTAGAATAGGTTCGTATATCAAACTAACAAACGGAACCGATTCAGTCATATATGCAAGAAAGACACCACAAGAAGCGGCTGATTTAGTGGCTGCGGGTTCAAAGGATAGGTTCTTTTGGATATCAGGAAAGCCGAACGCTTACAAGATAAATTGGAATCCAAAGATACCAGAAACTTACAATGGCTGGACAATAGAATATCCTTACTATAAAAGAGCATCACAGTTTTCTGCTACTACCGATGTAGCGGACGCACCAGACCATCTGTTTTTAGTACATTATCTTTTGTCTTGGTTGTACAAAAATGAAGACCCCGGTAAGTCAAGGGAACAGTTTGATATCGCAAATGCACTAATTCAACAAATGAAGAAAATTAACGATATTTCAATACTTGATTACTTAGATAACAATATAGGAGCGGGGTTTGGATTATGAAACTAAGAAACTATGCTTATTCTAAAATACAAGAATTAAACATTCAGGTTGATAAGTTTAACGACGGGTTAAATGTAATACAAAGGGCTACAAGAATAAGACCTGCTGAAGCCGCTGAACTTCTAAACTTAATGTTAGTTGATGACGGGCTTCCATCGCCAAGATGGGGTACTGCTGTATATGGCGGGGCAATACCGGGGGCAAGTAAAATAGACGGCTTTTCGGAATATGTAAAAGCAAATGGTACAAGAGAACTAATTGTTATTGGCGGGGGGAAGGCGTGGAGACACACAAAAGACACTGATACAGAAATTACAGGTGCTACATTCACAGCAGGGGTAAGGGCTTATTTCAAACAAATAAAAGGTTTTTTATACATTTCAAATGGAATAGACCCGTTGGCAAGATATGATGGCACGTCCCTTATCACGTATGCAGGAATAAGCGAACCTACAAATGTACAACTTACAGGAGGGGCAGGAATAACAGGTACAGGATATTATTATTATGCTCAGGTAACTGCCTTAAATGCTATCGGGGAAACTGTGGGAAGTACAGAAGTTTCAACAACAATAAGCAAAGAAAGAACAACTTGGGTTGAGGACAACGAAACGATGACTATTACTTGGGATGCGGTTGCAGGTGCTACAAGATATCAAATATACATCTCAGATGAGTCGGGATATGAGATGCTTTTAACTTCAACAGAAACTAATTCTTACGTTGATGATAATACCGCAGTACCAAACCCTTACGTTGAGGTGCCTGACACAAATACAACAATTGGTCCGAAGTTTGGTCCGATGGAACTTTCAGGTAACAGACTGTGGGGAACAAAAGACCCGAATAACAAATATCGTGTTTATGGGACGGGAACAGGTCCAAGTATGGGTGTATTTTCTGACTTCTATGGTGGTTTTTGGATCGACCTTGAAAAAGGTGGTAGAACAGAACCTCAAGTTGTAGTTGACTATAGGGACGGACAAGGTAATTCTAAAGCAACTGTACTATGTACTACCCCTGAAGGAACAGGCTGTATATGGCAAGTGGAATTGGGGGCTGCTACTGTCGGGGATGTTACTTTCGTTATTCCTTCGGCAACAAAAGTTGTAGGTTCATTCGGTACTTCATCTCCCGCAACAGCGGTTATTGCGGCTAATGATGTCTATTTTCTAAATAAAAAAGGTGTTTTTGTACTTGGAAACGAAAAGCAATACTGGGGGGTTTTAAGAACTAACGAATTATCAGTTAAAATAAGACCGTATATTGAAAAGATAACAATGTCAAAGATATCTGACGCCTGTGCTTATTACTACAACGATAAAGTGTTCTTTTCTGTATGTACGAATGGTTCTTTTAATAATAGAATATTTTATTATGATAGGGAAAACCTATCTTGGGTAGCAGACTGGTCTGTGGGGGTTAATCAGTTTGGGGAACACACAGACTCAAGTGGGGTTACACACTTTTTAGGTGCATCCTCAAGTGATGGATATATCATTGAATTTTCAAAAAATATAATAGGGGATAGGGGAGTGGCTTTTGAAACAAGATACGTAGGTCCACAATTCCCTGTAAGCGGGGACTGGTCAAAGTTTGCAAAACTAAAGAAGTTTTATATAAAACTTGCAAACCCACGTGGCACGGTTCAGGTGTCCCTTGTAGGAACTGGTAAGTCAAGCACGTTTTCAACTATCGCTTCAGCAACTATCACATCAACAAGTGCGGCTACAGGTCTGGGGTTTGATCCTTTAGGAAGTGTTTTACTTGGTACATCTAACGGAACACCAACTACATTTGCAATAGAAAATACTCAAAGACATATGAGGTTAAAAGCAAGGGTCAGGGACATTCAAGTCAGGGTTACTACAACAACGCTTGAAAATGGCTATACCCTTATGGGATATAAGATAAAGGGAAATATACTTACTGTTTCTGACCCAAGTAGCGAAAAAATTTAGGATATGTTATTAAATTAAAAGGAGACTAAAATGGATAAATTTAGAAAAGGAAAATCAAATTTTGCGACTACACTTGTTACAGGAATAGGAACAGGTACAAGTGAGACTATTACACTTAATTCAACTGCTGGACTTCCGACAGATACGGAAATAGTGTTAACTTTCAACCGTGTTACATCTTCAGGAGTGGTCAATCCCACATCGCTGGTAGAAAGAATAAGAGGAAAGATAAGCGGTTCTACGCTGACAGCATATACACGTGGGGTTGATAATACTACAGAACAAGCACATTCAGCAGGTACAGTAGTTGAGTATATATGGAATGGAGATGATTTAAACGATTTGATAGATGGTATTTTAGTAGAACATAATCAAGATGGTACTCATAATTTAATATCATTTAATGCCCCCGAAGGCTTTTTACTTAATGGAAAGATAGTACCAAGTGTAACGTCAGGCAATCTAACGGTAGCATTAAAAGGCTTAGATGGTAACGACCCATCAGCAACTAACCCTATTTATATAAGAATAGGGGATACTGTTCATTCAATAACAAGTGCTTTAAGTGTTACTAAAAATGCAGGTACTAATTGGTTTAACGCTGGTTCTTCCGAGTTAGCCACTAAGGAAATAGACTACTTTGTTTATCTTGGTTATAACGCTACAGATGGGGTAGTAATAGGCTTTGCTCGTATCCCATATGCTACAGAATATTCGCAGTTTTCAACAACCACTACTAACGAGAAGTATTGTGCTATTTCAACAATAACAAATGCAACTTCGGGAGATGATTATGTTGTTATAGGTAGGTTTGCAGCCACTCTTTCAGCAGGTGCAGGATATACTTGGAGTGTACCAACATTTAATAGTAAAAACCTTATCCAAAGACCAATATATGAAACAAGAGTTTTAACTTGGCAACCAACTTACTCAGCAAGTGGTTCAATGACTTATACAAGTGTTTCTACACTTATAATAGGATATAAGGTTATGAATTCTTCTCTACAATACAATGTTGTTGGAAGAGGAACTACAGGTGGTAGTGCTTCAAACTCGTTGACTTTTACATTGCCATTTGTTCCTGGTTCGTCTTCTCACTTTTTATCATTTTTTGGATATTGTAGAGACGGTGGTACTTCGTATATGTCAGGTGCTTCTTTTACTAATAATACAAATGTAATCAGCGTTAAAAAGTATGATGGTTCTAACTTTGGTTTAGGTATAGATAGAGAGTTATATTCTGCTACTACAATGTTTTTATACTAAACACTTAATAACGAAGTATAAAATATACAGGATAAAGAATGGCTAAGTAAATGTGATAAAAACAATTATGAATGAAAATAAGTCAACGATAAACACAATCAAAGAACGGGTAGTAAAGCTTGAAACACAATATCAGTTTATATGTGAGAGGTTGTATGACATTCAAAATAATGACCTTGTGCATATAAACAAGAAGTTAGATGAGATAGACGAAAAATGTAATAACCTCGATAAAAAGGTTGGGGAGATGGCAATTAAAGTTGGTATTATATTTGCTGTTGCTACTGCTGTAGCAGAAGCAATAATAAGGACACTAATAAAGTAAAATGTCTAAACGCGTATGCCTACAGGCTGGTCACCAGGGAATAACTTCAGGAAGTACAGGAGCTCCCGGAGAAAGGGACTGGACTACTAAAATAGTTCCTATGATAGCAGAAAGGTTAAGAGCAAAAGGTTTAGGAGTTTATGAAACAGATGCTTTGGGTTATAACGATGATAAAGTAATTGAAACAGACTGGGACTTATTTTTATCAATTCATTATGATGCGGACATTTATAACGATACAGGCGGTTTTACTGACTATCCTGAACCGAAAACAGATGGTGCTACACAGGAAAGCCAAAGAATAGCCAAAGTTTTAGCCGATCACTACTTTCCTACTACTGGAATTAAGTATGTTAACAGATCTAATGCGAATACAAGATATTACTATATGTGGCAATATCTGACGGCAAAAACCCCTTGTGTGATAATTGAGTGCGGGGTTGGTTGGAGAAAACCTGAAGACTACAACACTTTAAGGAAGTACGACTTTATCGCAGATACAATATCAGAAGGAATACTAAAAGCATTTGGAACATTTTTAGATGAAGACATTCCATCGGAAGTAGAAGCACTTGGACTAAAAGAGATACCAAGATATAATAAATACTGGACATATAGGGAATTGATAAGCGACTATATTAAGTTATATAAGGAATACGAATATGAGAAACAAGAAAAAGAAAAATATAAAAAAGAAGCAAGGGAACTTCGTGAAGTTACTAAAAGCCAAGCTGAAGAGATTGCTACACTCGGACAAGCAGTAAAAACGCTTAACAACGATGTAGATGAGAAGGAGTTTGAAATCGCACAGCTACAAGGACAGTTTGCAGAAGTTAGCAGAGAGAGGGATAGTCTGCTTGACTGCTGTAAAGGTTATGAAGTCGCTGTTCCGAAACTAAATGCTAAAATTAACGACTTGGAAGCCAAGTTAATATCACAAAACCCGCTAAAAGACTATTCCGCTAAAGAACTTTTGAACGCATTTTTTGATAAAATATTTAGGAGGTGATAATTATGTCCAAAAACTTAAAAGAAGCACTAAAAGAACTATGCAGAGTCATAGTACTTGCTATCATTCCTATTTTGATAGAAGCATTAAATTCAGGAAAGTTTGATATTAGGATAATTCTTGTTACAGGAGCAATCGCCGCATTGAAATTCATAGATAAATTACTGCATCTAAACGCACCAAAAGGCGAGGCAGGTGGACTCACACATTTTTGACTTATCCATTTTAATGTTCCGTGACAGGTCTGTCACGAAAGTCTTGTTACATAGTGATAGGTTTATAAGGTATTGACAAAACGTGTAACGGTGATACACTTTTATCGAATGGAAGAGTACCCTGACCAATGAATAAAGATAGCGAAAGGTATATGATAATTTCCGACCTTCATGTACCTGATCACGACATTAAAACATTTAACTTAATTTTAAGGTTCATATCCCATTATAAACCAGACTACTTAGATATATTGGGGGACTTTATTAACTTCACAAAAATATCAAAGTTTGATCAAGACCCTTATTACAAGACTGACCTCGCAGATGAGATAGAAGAAGCAAGAGGAGTATTAAAGCAATTAGTAGAAACAACAAGGAAGGAAAATGAAAAAGCACAGATAACATACTTCGAAGGGAATCACGAGGCCAGAGTTGCTAAATATCTTGCTAAAAATGCTTTACAACTTGCTGACTTAACTTTCGATGATGAATATATTATATCTGTTCCTCACTTACTGGAACTAAAAAAGTTAGGTGTCAAGTGGGAAGGAAAGGAAAGAATAGTAATTAGACACAACACGGTATTTACACACGGGACCAATATAAGGGTTAAAAGTGGGTTTGCGGCACACGCTAATATTGATAAGTTCGGACTTTCAGGGTTTTCAGGACATTCTCACAAACTTTGTTTGGTTACACGAACACAGTCAGGAAACACTAAATTCTGGATAGAAACAGGCTGTCTTTGCAACTTAAGTCCAAGCCCAGCATTTGTGATACACCCTGACTGGACACAAGGCTTTGCAGTAGCAGAATACAGGTTTGAAACCCACCAGTTTTATCCACAAATAGTTCCAATTGTCAACCATTCATTTATGTACGAAGGAAAACTGTTTTCTTGAAAAAGGGCGTGTCGGGTTTGCTACAAGCAAAACGTGGGTTCAACTCCCACCACGTCCATCATACTACGCGCTACAAGACATTTTAAGACGCTTCTTTTCCAAAAGCATACATTTATCGTTTTTCACATAAAAACCCCTTACGTTGGCAATTAGAGGCATTAGAAGGCAAGTTTAAAGTAGTGTCTGTTCCATTTTAGAATATTTGTTATTTCATAAGAATGTGATATATCAAAAATGTACCTTGAAAACCTATAAGCAATACAAACCAATAAGGAGGCTTGCTGTGGAAAGGAAAGAATACAGAATTCGGTTGATGTTAAGCAAAAGGTGGATAAGAAAAGACGAAGATGTTGTTCGTGTTACCTACCTCATATACGCACCAGACCTGATGAGTGCATTGAACTTTGCCTATAAATTGGCAGATGCAGAATTTCAGGACTTTATAGTCATCGATACGCAAGTAGACCCGCTGTATAACTGAGGTCAAGATGTCTAAAATTAGCCCTGAAGTGCGGAAATTGGTTAGGGAACGTGATGGTAATAGATGTGTATTTTGCGGGGCAGAAGAAACAAAAAACTGCAGGTTGCAATTACATCATCTAAAGTACAGGTCAAAAGGCGGCACAAATAGTCCCGATAACCTTGTACTTGTTTGTCCAAATTGTCATAAACGCATTCACGGAGGATGAAATGACGGAGAAACTCACAAATAAAGAATTGTTAGAAGAACTTTCAAAGCGTGGTTATTTCGCTTCTAAAGTTCCGCCGCAAGTATCAGGAACTACCTTTGAACCCGATATTACAAAACTCACAGGCAACAAGTATCGCTTCGCAGTAATATCCTGTACTCACTTGGGATCAAGGTTTCAACAACTCTCACATCTTTACACCTTCTATTCCGTCTGCAAAAAGCGTGGGGTTGAAGTTGTAATGCATTGCGGAGATTTGGTTGACGGAGTCGGGATCTATAGGGGTCAGGAATACGAGGTCTTTGCTCACGGGGCAGATGCACAACGAGACTATGTAATTGAAAACTACCCTAAAATTAAGGGCATTTCAACAAAAGTTATCTTGGGAAACCACGATGAGTCCTTCTATAAGACAGCAGGATATAATATCGTGAAAGAAGTCTGTTCTGTACGTGAGGATATGGAATACGTAGGGGACTACTATGCAACCGCTATGGTTGACGGAATAAAGATAGCATTGATGCACGGTTCTGGAGGAGTTGCCTATGCGCGTTCTTACAAACCCCAGAAGATCGTGGAACAACTTGCACCTGAACAGAAACCACATATGCTTTTTGTAGGACATTGGCACGTACAGGCTTACATTCCTGCATACCGCAATGTAGAAACATTCAGTATGGGTTGTTTCCAGGCTCAAACCCCATATCTTGCAAGAATGGGTTTGTTTCCAAATATCGGCGGTGTCATTCTTGAAGTGATAACAGATGAAACCGGAATTAAGTCAGTCAAGACCGAATGGGTTCCATTTTATATCGTAAAAAAGAATGACTTTTAAGGTGATAAATGAAAAATTCAAATGAACTAAAGTCTTTGCTTATAGGAAGTCTGTTTTTACTATTACCGGTGATCCTTTTGATCGCTTTGGATCTACTCGGACTGGTAAAAATAGTATGGTAACGTTTTACGCCCTAAGCGAGTATATCTCAAATAGGGCGTATTTTTATAAAATAACTGGCTAAGAAAACGCAATGGTCTTTAGCCTTTGCGATGAATTAGCCCTGTGTTTCAATATACTTCTTAATTGTTTCCATAAAAGGTATTTAGCACTGGCTTTAGAATGATATTGACTTTCTTTAATTGGCACATTAAAATTATAGTATGAATTATAGTATGAAGATTATAGAATACAAGTTATTTCCCAACAAAAACTGTTTAGCTAAACTGGAAGAAACATTGGAACAGGCTAGGCTTTTGTATAATCAGGCATTAGAAGAACGGATAAGTTCATGGAAAGACAAGAAAAAAAGCATTAACTACTATGACCAAGCAAAAACATTTAAGGGTAAATATCCAATATCCGCAATGCTTACTCAATGTGTCTTGAGGCGACTGGATATAAGTTACAAGAGATTTTTTAACAAAAACAGTTCTTTCCCAAGATTTAAGGCAAAAGGTAGATTTAGAAGTATAGACATTCGTCAATGGGGGTTAAATGCCTCATTGAAAGATGGAAAGTTAAGATACGATAAAATGTTAATCAGGACTTCTAACCACAGAGAATTGGAAGGAAAACCAAAAACAGGTAGATTAGTTAAGCGTGCTGACGGTTGGTATTTGCAAGTAGCTTGCGAAATAGAAAACAAACCGTTAAGGGGAGAAATTAAATCTGTAATAGGCTTGGATATGGGATTGAAATATCTAGTTGCGGATAGTGAGGGTAATACTATCCAAGCACCAAAGTTTTTTAGAAAAACAGAAGCCAAACTTGCCAAACAACAAAAGATTTTAAGTAAAAGAAAAAAAGGAAGTTATGGAAGAAGAAAAGCAAGAGAATTGATTGCTAAGACACATCTCAAAATTGAAAGGCAACGGAAAGACTTTTTACATAAGATAAGTAGAAAATATGCTGACTATGACTTAATTGCTGTGGAAAAATTAAACATCAAAGGAATGTTAAAAAACCACCATTTAGCAAAGTCAATTACAGACGCAAGCTGGAATACACTTCTGCAAATGATACGCTACAAAGCTGAGAATGCTGGTAGCTATTTTGTAGAGGTTAATCCTCACTACACCAGTCAAAAGTGTAGCGGGTGTGGGGCGATTGTCCAAAAATCGCTAAGCATAAGGACACATATCTGTCCTGAATGTGGCTTAGTAATGGACAGGGACAAAAATGCCTCAATAAACATTTTAAGGGCAGGAATTGCCCTTGGTGGAGAGATGGGGTTGCCTATCTCGTTGAAACCAGAAGCCACTGGGTCTTTAGCCTAGTGGTAGTTCACGGAAAACTTGACCTGTCGTGTATAATGTAAATGGTGGTCTGTGGGTGGGGTTGGTTGGTCACTGACCCTTACCCATAGACCACTAATTTTATACTTGACTTCTCCCAAAAATAATGATATATACTTAGTATGACACGTCTGAGTCATCTAAAATTAAAGATAAAAGCCCCCTCGCACTTAGACGTGTCAAACCTTTAATGCGAGGGGACTTTTGTATTTAATTAAGGAAATAAAGAATGAATAAAAAAGAAGAATTAAGGAATAAAGTACTATCTAAGAAATTAGATATGTCTAAAATTACGCAATTATCGTGGAGTATTTCTCAAGTAGAAAAATTATATAGCTTAAACAGTGAAGAAGATATGGAGAATTTACTCAAAGCTTACGATAGTATATGGGGGGATTTTATGTATATAGCCCAAAAAGAGTTAGGATTGGTGGATTAAATGGAAACTCGTATATTAGGAACAGGAATATGGACAGACCCTAAATTTAGGGAGTTAGATGACAAAGAAGCTCGTATTACACTTTTTCTTTTGAGTAACGATAGAATTCCAACATTACCTTGTTATCAAATTGGTTTAGATGAGGTAGCTTTTTATTGTGGAACTACTGTACAAAAAGTTACTGAAACTATACCTAAATTAACTTATTTCGGAATTTACTACAAATTTGGATATTTCATATTATCTGATAAATTTACACGTGCAAGATATACAGGTGGAAAAACAGAGGAATCTCGTAAAAGGTTGTGGGAAAGTTATCCCGAACAAATAAGAGAATTTGTTGATATAGAAGGATGTATTGACCAACGATTGGGCAATGATTGCCCAACCGTAGGCTCTATAAATCATAAATCAAAAACAATAAATCATAAATCAGAAATCAAAAATACAGAATTAGCAGAAAAAGTTCTTAAATGGTTTAACAAGGCAATGGATACTAACTTTAAGTCTTATTACGGTTTCAAAGATAACTTGGACTTTTGGTCCAAAGTCTACTCGGAAGAAGATATTAAAAAAGCATTGCTGGTTCTGCGGTCTGGTGCGTGGTGGGCTAAAGATCCTACTCCAACCTTATTGTTTAGAAGAAAGTCGCCTAAAGGTGAGCCAGTTGACTACATAGGCGAGCTATTGAACCTGAAGGGGGGTGAGAACACGTGAGTTGGAAAACAGCAAAAGAAAAGTTTAGTTATTTTGAATTTCCTGAAAAAGAATTCAACGAAGCAGTTGCAAAGTACGAGGAGCAGGAACGTACAAACGACATAGAAAAGTTAATGAAAGACGGCATAGTTACAGCAAGTAAGCAATTCTTCACAAGGAAAGGTGAGAAAAACTCAGACATAAAATATAACGTGGTTGGTCTGTGTAATTTAGATGGTTATCTCGTGGATGTGTGGGAAATAAAAAATAATGGAAATATCACTGAAAGGGGTTGGGCAATGTTTAACGATGAAGACAATGCCTGTTTGGTAAGTAGTAAGAAGTATTCGTTTAAGAAGTCAGATGTAAGCACCGACTTCTTTGGAGAAAAGATATAAATATATTATTGACTTTCTATGTAAAGTAGATATAATAAAAAATATGAATGAAGAATACAACTTACTTAAAGAGGATATAGAAGCTATTTGGACAGAAGCAGTTTTTAATTCCCGAAATGATTTGATTAGAGGATATTGGGAAATTGGAGAAAGAATAAGACAGTTTAGAAAAGGTGAAGTTACAAGTTTACTGCAAGACCTTGCACTTGATATCGGGAAATCCGAAAGAATGCTTTGGTACGCAGTTTCTTTATTTGATATGTTCCCAAAATACCGAAGAATTGAAGAATTACCAGAAGGTAAAAACTTATCAATGAACAAACTTATTACTAAATATTTGACAGATGGAAAAAAGGAAGAAAAGCCAGAACCAGAGTATAGATGCCCGCAGTGCCATTACAGAGGGTTCAAAAGTGAATTCAAATTATAAAAATATGAAAGTACGAATAACTAAACTAATAGAAATAAACGATACCCAACTTGAAAGTGTTCCTTTAATGGAATTTTCAAGGTTTTCAGGTATGTCTGCGGCATATCTTTGCCGTGTTAAAAAGAACCAAATAGTGATATCTGAAGAAATGTACGACAAAATAAAAAAGCACTTGACAGACTTTATAAATAGTGGTAATATGGATACAGTAAAAAATTAAGAAAGGTTTAATATGAAAAACCAAAAACAACTTGAAGCCGAACAAAGACTTCAAGAAAATTACGACAGACTCAATGACCTTGTTGAGTCATTATTCCCCAGTAACAAATTGTCCTTAGAAGACCAACTGCTTCAATTAGATGAAGATCCTTATAAATATCTAAAAGAAGAAGAAGCAGAATATCTCAATTCAAAATGAATAAAGCAGAATACATAAACAAACTAATAAGTGAATGGATTGAAATATACCAAGAAACAGATAAAAGGACAAAGAAAGCAAAAGAAATAAGAAATACGATTAACGGGTTGTTTTATATGGCAGGTTTAGTAGGGTGCAAAAATGAAAGAAATTGAAGCGATAGATAAAATGATTGATTTAATAGTTGAAAACCCCGAAAAGTTTAAGGTTAGAGATATAGAAGAATTGTTACCAGCATTAGAGAAGGTTAAAAAGATAGTTAATTCATACAGAAAGGCGGTGAAAAATAATGGAAAAAGTAATAGAAATAAGAAAACCAAAACACGAAAAAAGGACTGATTTTAACTTAATGAGTGCGGGGATTGCCGTTGGAATAATACTGTTGATAATTGGTGTAGCTACAGTAACAAAGAAAGTTGCAGACTGGGGAGCTGAACATCAAATAGTAAAGCAGAACATAGTTAAACAGACATTAAAGTTTCAATTACCTTACAGGATTGAGAAAATAGAAGCGCCTCAACCTGTTAAGGAAATAGTAGTAGTAGGAACCCCATACGAAGAGTTATCAACAACCGAGCAAAAGATAATTCAAGTATGGGGGGACTACAAAACTTCAATGATAGCAATCGCAGTATTTAAGTGCGAATCAGGACATTTGGCTGATGCAGTGTCAGAAACAGGTGATTTGGGCGTGGCACAAATACATTGGAAGACTTGGAAAGACGAAGTAAAAGAAAAGTTCGGTTACACAGCAATAGATATGTTTGATGTAGACAAAAACTTAGAGGTTGCTTATTGGATATGGGACAGGGGAGATGGAATAGAAGGAAACGGATTGGGTACTTGGGACGCTTGGAGTTGTTTCAATAACTTAGGTTATTTAGATAACTTGCAGTAAGTTCCAAAGCTTGTGGGCTGGGGGGTTGGTTCGTGAACTCCAGTCCACGAGCTAACCATAAAGTATTTATTTTTAGGAGAATAATATATGAGTGATTTAACAGAAAAACTAAAAGAACTTACAGATGAATTAGTAGAAGCCACTCAAAGAAGGGACGCTTATGAGGTGGAATATGAGCTGGAAAAGGCTCGTATGATGTTCTCCGCCGAAGTAAACGGATTGAACAACCAACCGATGAGGGAAGCACAAGTAACAATTTTATTACACAACAAAGGAATGTTTGAAAAAATGGCTGCTTTGAGAACTGCAGGAAAAGTAGCTTGGTATAAATGGGCTGCAGTAAAAAGTCTTATAGATGGGAAAGAGGCAGTAGAAAATTATTAAAGGTGTTTTATTTAATTGGCTAATAGCCGAAAGGAAATATTATGTTTACACCTGATAAATTTGCCGAATCACAAGTAGGCAATTATATGAAGTTTGAAGACGGACAGAATAGGATCCGTATTCTTGAAAAACCAATAACAGGATATGTTTATTGGGAAGATGCAGAAGGTAATTTAGTTCCTAAAAATGAGATGGCAGGTAAAGGTGGAAAACCTGTCAGGGTAAAAAGTTGGGAAGGACTTACTAACGCTCAAAGGGGAGCGATGAAAGGTTTTGCCGCTATGGTGGTTTGGAATTACCAAGCGGAAAGAATTCAAATACTTGAAGTTAAACAAGTAGGAATAATGAACGCTCTTGAAGCATTATCATTAAGCAAGTCGTGGGGGGATGTTACATCGTTTGATATTGTAATTACAAAAACCCGTACAGGAATAAACCCTACAGACGTTGAGTATTCGGTAATGCCTGAACCTAAAGAACCTGTCTCAAAGGAAATTAAAGAAGCATACAAGGAAGCACATATAGATCTTGAAGCGTTGTATAGGGGGGAAGATCCTTTCGGGGTTGAAAAAACAGAACCAGAAGGATTAGAAGAAGTTGATTTAGATGATTTGAATGTGGAGGATTTGGATGCCCTCCTTTTCCCGCCCAACAAGGATTAGAAGAAGTTGATTTAGATGATTTGAATGTGGAGGATTTGGATGCCCAAGTCGCAAAGAAGTAGAAAGCAATTAGAAAAGCAGTTAGATAAACTTTGGAGAGAGAGGGGAGCAAATTATTGTGAAATATGCGATAAACTTCCGTTATCAGAAAGGGTTGATTATACAAAACTTGACACTCACCACATTGTTGGAAGGACAAATAAACTTTTAAGATGGGATTTACGAAATCAGCTGAAAGTTTGTCCGACTCATCACACATTAGGAGGAAGCGGTAAAACAGTACAAGATAATTTAGGGGGTTGGTTTTTGAACTGGGAGTCAGACAACGACTGGATGGGAAAATGGCGCAAAGAAGATAAGGAATACTTAAGAAAGATGTATAAGATACCTTACAAGCAATGGACTATAGAGGAGTTGGAAGAAATGGTTATTAAGTTAAAGGAAAAATGATTTGTGTTCCTGTGCCCCTGAGGGCTTTGGCTAAACTCGGATTAAAGTTCAGCAGGAACTCTCGGCTATAAAGGGGCAGGAAAGCCGAGAATAAAAAGAGGGTGATAATATGTCAGAAAAACTGAAGTTTTATAGAATATCTAATAAGGATATTGGTATATTAAGGGATATATCTTCTGGTTTGCTGTCGGCTGAAGGAGAAGCTGGATGGGAGGGAGCAGAGAACTACTCTGAAAGAATAGAAGAAATAATTGATAATGTAGAATTACATAGTCTCGGAGATACAATGCAAGATTGTTAGCAGAAATGACGAGGTTGATGGAACATATATGAAATATATTGAATTATTTGCAGGAATAGGAGGTTTCGGACTAGCACTAAACAGACTCGGACACGAGTGTGTCTATGCTAATGAATGGGATAAATATGCAGCACAAATATACAGCAAAAATTTTAGGACACAGGAGAACCGAGAAGGGGAAAGAGATACGAAGATATTATCAAAAGACATTCAAGAGGGATTACAACCCGTTTCAGGAGAAAGAGGCTTATCTGAAAGAGGAGACAGTAGCAAATACTCTGACAGGAGCAATACAGAAGGACAGTTTAATAGCATTGATACCCGAGACATCAGAACAGTACCCACAAGCGAAATCCCCGACCACGACATCCTTACCGCAGGATTTCCATGCCAAGCTTTTAGCATTGCTGGAAAACGCAGAGGATTTGATGACACCAGAGGAACTCTCTTCTTTGAAGTCGCAAGGATACTTAAAGATAAACAGCCGAAGTTCTTTATACTTGAAAATGTTAAAGGACTGCTATCTCATGACAACGGAAACACTTTCAAGACCATCATCTCCACGCTTACAGAATTGGGGTATGATCTCCAATGGCAAGTGCTTAACAGCAAGAATTTCGGAGTCCCACAGAATAGGGAAAGAGTGTTCATTGTTGGACATCTTAGAGGACAACCCCGACCAGAAGTATTTCCTATCGGAACAAGCAATACAGAGAATGAACCTGAAAGGGTACTCGCCCACACTCTCAATTCAAGCGACTGGCGGGGAGCAAACAGAAACCAAAAGCAAACAACCATTCGGACAGACGAGCAGAATACACAAGAGAGAGGGTATAAGCCCACCGCAGGTGGAATAAGCCAGACACTTGCTGGAAATGCTGGTGGACAGGGTGCTAAAACAGGACTTTATGCTATTAAGAAATTGGGGAACATTTATCCAAGTGGATCAGAAAATGGAGATGTTATTAGTCCTGATGGTATATCTAAAACTCTAAAGTCTGGGGAAAACAGTCCAAAGATTTTAGAAAATATGAAAATCAGACGCTTAACTCCAGTAGAGTGTGAAAGATTACAAGGATTTCCTGATAACTGGACTAAGTACGGACAAGATAATAAAGAAATGTCTGATACACAAAGGTATAAGACTTTGGGAAACGCAGTAACAGTAAATGTAGTTTATGAGGTTGCAAGGAGGCTTACACTAAACACGACACTACAAACTACAGATACGACAACCTTACAGTAAACTATACAAGAATGTATATTATACGGAGACACAAACCACATTTTCCACAAGGTTTGTTTCCGTGAGAAATAAGTAATTATTTAATTGAAAGGAATATATGACTAAAACAATAACAGTTTCAGATGAAACATACGAGTTAATAAAAAGTCAAGTAGAAGGAGAGAGAAAGTCTAATAAGTTGCAGATAAAGACACTTGCAGAAGAAGTTCTCTTTGAGAGTGATAAGACTACTTTAAAGGGAGCAGTAGAAGAAGCAGTTAGTAGAGGTGCTTACTTGAGAGATGCTGACTTGGGAGATGCTGACTTGAGAGATGCTTGTTTGGGAGGTGCTAACTTGATAGGTGCTAACTTGAGAGATGCTGACTTGGAAGGTGCTAACTTGATAGGTGCTAACTTGAGAGGTGCTGACTTGAGAGGTACTGACTTGAGAGATGCTAACTTGATAGGTACTAACTTGATAGGTGCTGACTTGGGAGATGCTGACTTGAGAGGTACTGACTTGGAAGGTGCTGACTTGAGAGGTGCTGACTTGAGAGATGCTGACTTAGAAGGTGTTGACTTCTACCATACCAAGTTCTATGGAAAAGGTGGAACTACAAAAATAAAAAAGAACCAAATAGATGACTTCTTAACAGCATTGGGAGTGGTTGTTGAAGGATAAAACTAAGTAATTATTTAATTGAAAGGAACAAGAATGAAAGATATAAAGAAAGAATTTGATGAACAGTTTATTCAAAAAGGAGAATTGTCCGAACCATATTTAAGACAATACGAGGATAGGGGTTCTGCTCCTTTTTATTGTAGTTTGTGTTCTATGTCTGAGATAGAAATGTCAAATAATAAAACGAAAGATGGAAGGTATTTTTGCGATTGTTCTTATTGGTCAGAACCACATAATGCGTATGTAGATAAAAGTGGTGGCAAATGGTTAGGGTGGAAAGATGAAAAAAAAGCACTTGATTTAATTGAAGAAATTACAGGTATAAAAGCGTCTAACGAATTAGTTAATAAAATATGGGATTGGTTTGAACCAAAACTAAAAAAGGAAAGAGAAGATGCTATAAAAGATATTGTGAAAGATATAGGGAACCTAAAGTTAAAAGAACGAAAAATAGACTATTCATATATAAATATACCAGAAGAATGGGAAGCAGAACCTGAAAATATTGAGAAGCGTGGCTACAATCAAGCAGTTAGAGAAATAAATAACAAAATATACTTATTTATTACTAATAACCTATCACAAACTAAAGGAGATAAACAATGAAGTTCTATCATGGAACTAATAATATAGATGAGTTTTTAAGTAGGGGCATATACAGTAGGGCTACAGAGGAATATCCCAATGCTTCCGATTGCATATATTTAGCCGTTGATAAAGAAGAAGCAGAATGTTACGGCAAGTATGTGTTTGAGATAGAGTACAATCCTAATAAGGATAAAACTAAAAATAATTATTGTGATGGTTGTTGGCAATTAAGAGTATATGAACCAATAAACCTGACCGAAGTCAGGCTTATTAGTTACAATGGGAAAACAACGTTTCCTAAAGGTATTATACACCAACTATCACAAACTAAAGGAGATAAAAAATGACTAAAAGGAAACAAAAAGCCCGTCTTTTTCAACGGGCGGTTGATAACAGATAAGGTTTCTTATCTGCAATGATATTATAACATAAAGGAGACAGAATGAAAAAACAAATAGAAGTAAATATAATATTACCGCCGACAGCGAGTTCTTACATAGATATGGATTTAGTAGAACTAACGAAATATCTTGTAGAGACAGGAAACGGTGGAGAAAACAATGGTGGGATGGGACTCGGTGGTAGATTTGGATACGGAACAACCTTTGAGAACGATACTTTTATGATGCACGAGTTTTGTTGGTGTGAAAGAGATGACTGTGGTTGGTGTAATGGAACTAAACCAAACTTCCTATACAAACCAACGAACTTACAAGTGTTTTGGTATAAATGGATTGGCAGAGATATGGAGTTCAAACCTAAAAAACCGACACAAGCAGAATGGGAAAAGATATTTAAGGATTGTATTAAATCTATACCACAAACTAAAGGAGGTAAAGATAGATGAAAGATATGAATAAACAAATAGAAGAAATAGTACAAGGTATTTATTCAACTTATGGTACAGGTGCTTTGTATAAAAGAAACAGAGATAGAACATATAAAGATTATGATGGTGAATTAGAGAAAGATGATGCAGATAAGTTATACAATGACATATACGCACTAATACAAAAGGAAAGAGAGGACGCTATAAAGGGTTATGTAAAATGGGCTTGGAACAATGGATTAGGTGGTTTAGTTGATGATGATTCGGTTGAAGAATACCTATCACAAACTAAAGGAGATAAAAAATAGATAGTTGGGTATTGGGAAGCGAGGGTTCGCCCTTGTTGGTGATTGTACCTTCAGCATCAGTATCCAACTACCTACTTAGTATTTAATTAAAGAAAATCTATGAAAATAGGAAACCGATTTTACAATAAATTGTATAAAGAAGTATGGTTTTTCATTCAGGAAAACTGGATTGAAATACTTTTACATTTAGCGTGTATAGTTTGTATTTATTTTATAGGAAAGGCTTGGATATGCCATTTGAAAAGATAAAGTGTAAGGAGTGTGGTGCTATATTTCAGCCTAATAATAGAAAGCAGAGGTTTTGTTCACATAAGTGTGCAGTAAAGTTCAATAGAAGAAACAATGGAATTGATGTAAAATGGTTTTCAAGAAAGGAGGTATAATATGCCATTTCGTTCAGAAAAACAAAGAAAATTTCTCTGGGTAAAACACCCAAAAATAGCCAAAAAATGGAGCGCGGAGTACGGAAGCAAAATAGTTAAGAAGAAAAAGAAGTGATGTTCAATGCATGGTGTTCAAAGTGTAAAAAGATGGTCCGCGTAAAAACGGAAAACAAACCTAAATGTCCGTTATGCGGAAGCCGTGTAGAAGTAAAAGGAACTGTACTTAAGATAATAACCTCCAATGGAGACTTTCCAAAGCATTTATAAACCTTGCAATTCATTCCTCAAAGTGATAAATATCTTAAAAGGAGATAAAATGAATTCTATAAAGCCCATAGATAGTAATTTTGATTATACATTGCAGACAACCATTCAGGAAAGGTTAAGGAAAATAAAAAGACTGAAGCGGATGTCTAAAAGTGCAATAAAAAAGTCACTTTATTCTTTAAGACACTCAAGTGTTCGAGATGCAAACAAGAAAACAGCAGATATTATTGCGGTTTATGATAATACAATACGGGATATAGTCATAGCAGTAGCAGATATATGCGAGTCGGTTATTCAACTTGGTTATACTGTGGATTTAGATGCATTTGATAAAGAGGATATTGAGGAAAGATATTTTTCGGACGGATATCTTCAATGCTTTTCTGATATTTATAGGAAGTTTCACGAGCTAAGGGGCAAACTATGACGCAAAAAGTTGCAAAAAAACCTTCACTAAATGACTTAGAAGAAATACTTGGATCTAAAGAGAGGGTTTTATTTTATTTAGCATGGCTCAAGAATGATAAAAATGCAACAGATGCATATCAGGAATTGCATCCAACTGCTCAAAAAAGTACTTGTCAGGTAAATGGAAGCAGAATGTTGTCTAAAATTCCGTTAGACCTCATAGCTACAGCTTATGGATTGGGTTATGAAAAATACTTCGATGTACTAAAAAATGCTATGAATGCAACAAAGTGGAACGACTTTACAGGAGACAGAGAACCGGACTACAAAACTATAAAACCATATCACGATAAATTGGGAAAACTACTTGGTATTGAACAAGAACAACAAACAAACGTACAAGTAAATGTATTAAACAAACTTGATTCTTATAAGAAGGATTATAACCTTGATGAATAACGGGTACAAAAAATGGATTGAAGAAAACCTATCTATCGTTAACAAAGAAGGGGTGCTTGTGCCTTTCAAGTTAAACTCCATACAAGATAAGTATTTGACACAGGATACTTCAAACAGAAAGGACATAATTTTGAAGGCGAGGCAACAAGGATTTTCAAGTCTGATATTGGCTATATTCACAGCTGATTTTTTAGTCAGGGAAAATGTTTATAACGTAGTAGTTGCTGATAATACTGATAATGCTCAAGGACTGCTAAAAAGGGTTAAAGACTACCTTCGCTGTATTGATCCGAACATAGAAAAAGCGTTGAAGTATAACTCAAAGTATGAGATGTACCTTGAAAGGTACAATAATACTTACAAGATAGGTACTGCCGAAAACATAAACTTCGGTAGATCAAAAACGATAACGAATTTACATCTGAGCGAGGCTTTTTTCTATCCTCATTTACAAGATATACTTGCAGGTGCGCTACAGGCGCTTGTACCAACAGGAAAAGCAATTATTGAAACTACAGCAAACGGCTTTAACGAAGGAAAAGAATTATGGGATAGGTCAGTTCTCGGGGAATCCGGATTTAAACCATTATTCTACAAAGCATCTGATTTCTACTCAAGTGAGTTTTTAGAAGAGAAAAACAAAGAGTTAGGTGATAGATTATACAAACAGGAATATCCCAATAGTGCCACCGAAGCCTTTATCACCAGTGGCCAATGCTATTTTGATACTGATTCCCTATCCTATTATTTAGAAAATGCAAAAGAACCTATTAAGGAAGGGGTTATATATGATTATACAAGGTGATTGCCTAGAAGAACTTAAAAAACTTCCCAACTCATCTGTTGATGCTATTGTTACTGACCCACCTTATGGAATTGGCTTTATGGGTAAGACTTGGGATAAGTACGACCCAACTGTTAATAAGGGTTCTTTCAAAGTAGGTACTGGAACTCATCCACAAGGGTATGTAGCAATAGATAGAAATGCTTTTTACGACTTTTCTTTTAAGTGGGCGGTAGAGTGTTTAAGAGTTCTAAAGCCAGGCGGGTACTTATTATCCTTTGGTGGTACGAGGACTTATCACCGAATGGCATCAGCTATTGAAGATGCTGGGTTTGAGATAAGAGATATGATTGAGTGGGTGTATGGCTCGGGATTCCCTAAGTCTTTGAATATCGGTAAGGCGGTGGATAAGATACAAGGGAATGAGAGAGAAGTTGTTGGTAGTGAACAAAAGGCTAAGCCAACTTTTCATAGCCAAAATGTTGGTGGAGAAATTACTGAAATAGATAACATAGAACTAACCAAAGGCACTTCCGAATGGGAAGGTTGGGGAACAGCCCTTAAACCAGCACACGAACCTATCTGTATGGCACGAAAACCTTTAGCAGAAAAAACAGTAGCAGAGAACTGCCTTAAATGGGGAACAGGGGGAATAAATATAGATGAGAGTAGGGTAGAAGGAACACAAGAATATTTAGATGGAAAAGGAAACCCAACACAAAAACAAAGTGGTGATGTTTATGGATTTGCTAAATATGATAAATTACACACAAGAGCAGAACCAAATACACAAGGTCGCTTCCCCGCTAACCTTATCCACGACAACAGCAAAGAAGTAAGAGAGTGTTTTCCTGAGACGAAATCAGGTGCAGTGAAAAATACAACAAATAATTTTAATGGAAGTAATAATGTAAATATAGGTGGTGGTATGCTAAGTCCAGAGAATAGCTATGGCGACTCAGGCAACGCCTCTCGTTTCTTTAAATCAATAATATACACAGCAAAGGCAAGTAAGGGTGAAAGGAATATGGGGTTAGAAAACTTTGAGAAAAAGAAAGTAAATGACGGAAGGGATACACCGATAGATAATGCTTTTCAAAGAGGTGAGACTAAACGAACCAACACTCATCCAACGGTGAAACCTATCGCCTTAATGGAGTATCTAATAAAAATGGTAACTCGTGAGAGTCAGATAGTCTTAGACCCATTTACAGGTTCAGGTACTACCTTAATCGCCGCCAAAAAGTTAGGTAGGAAATACATAGGAATTGAGTTAGAACCTGAATATGTAAAGATAGCAGAGGCAAGACTTAATTCAGTTCAAAAAAGGTTAATATGAGTTTTAGACAATTTAGAAAAATAGAAAAAGGAGAGTTCTTTATAGTTGCAGCAGATACATCCGCAGGTATGGGTGATTATTGTGCAGTACAATTTCTATCTAAAACAAAACTTGATATTCCGCTTGTTTATCATTCTAAACTACTGGCAACAGAAATGACTAACGCCATCTATCCTGTAATTGAAAAGATAGCAGATGTTACAGGTATTAAACCTGTTGTGGCTTATGAAAGAAACAACGGCGGGGTTTTTGAATTAGAAAGACTTGCCGCACTAAACAGACTTGGAAAGTATAGGATTTACAAGATGATTACGTATGGAAATATAAACAACCCTAATGAGTCAAAACTCGGCTGGGATACCAATACTGCTACAAGACCTAAAATGTTGGCTGACTGGAAGGAAGCAATAGATAAGCACTTGATAGCCATATATGATAAGCCGACAATAGAAGAACACTTCAGTTTCATTCTGTCTCAAACATCATCATCGGTTAAAGCAATGGCTGAAACCAATGCTCATGATGATCTGGTGATGAGTTGCGCTATCGCATATCAGTTATATCAGACAGAAGAACCAACCAAGTTAAAGGTTGACTTTAAGGACTTTCCTGATGATTCAAAGTTGTTTAACAGGGGTTTTTATTAAGGTTTTTGACACAATGATTTAATTGTGTTAACTACTAATAGTAGCAACCTTATAAGGAGTATTTTTATGCCAACCAAACCAATAGATACAAAGATAGATAAAGATAATTTATTTTCGGATTTTAAGGCGTCAGACAAGTATGTGGAAACAAAACGTTCCGACTGGGATGAAAAAGAAGATATATTTTTCTGCAAAAACCCCGATGAGATAACGGAAGATGAAACTAAGTCACAAATTAACGACCCGCGACTTGCAACTCATGTTTTAGAACGTTCTGGCAGGGTATGTTCACAACTGCCAACAGGAAAGCCGTTTGCACTATCAAAGAACGATAGGGGCAAAAACAAGTTGATGACGCTTGTCTTAAACAAATGGGTATATCCCAATGCTAAAAGTCAATTTCCACTTATAACTAAGTTCAAACTACTTGATATGTATTCTTTAATTTACGGCTCATCGTTTGGACTTGTAGACTGGGTAGTGGACAAACAAAAAGGATATATCGGACCAGACCTATTCCTGCTTAATATAAGGGATGTATTTCCACAAGCAGGTGCCATTTCTTTAGAAGACTCGGACTTCATTTATGTATCAACTTTAAAGACCAAAGAATGGCTAAAAGCAAGGGATAAGGATACTTGGAAGAACATTGATAAGGTGCTGAAAGGTAAAACTAAAGGCACATCTCGTTCTGAAATGTCCAGCGAAAGAATATCAACAAGATATGCAGAATTCTACAATTCCTATGATGCAGGTGGTAAAGACAACCCGTACATTGAACTTATTACAAGATACGAAAGGGATAAATGGATAACATTTGAACCTGAAACAAGGGAAATAGTAAGGGTAATTGAAAACCCGCACAAGAATGGTGAACTACCTGTAATTGTAAAGCACTGCTTTCCGCTTTTAGATGATTTCTTTGGATTGGGGGAAATTGAACGCGGGGCTACACTGCAAAAAGCAATAAATTCACTTATTAACTTATACTTTGACGGGGTTAAAATGGAGTTATTTCCGCCTTTACAGATAAACCCTAATGAGGTCATCGCATCTTCAATTAAAATGAGACCCGGAGCCAAAATGTATGTAGACAGACCAAACCAGTCGGTACAACCTATGGTGGTAGCAGATAAAAGTTTGGCTACATTCCAGTCTTCGTACAACTTCTTACTTGGTGCGTTGGAAAATACAAATGGAACATCTTCAACATCTGTAGCACAGCAATTTGATACAACAGCAGGAAAGACGCCACAAGCATTGAGAATGCAAGCGGCAAGGGAAAACACAAGGGATATGATGGACAGATACCAGATGGAGGTTACAGTACAGAACGTGGTAGAAAAGTTTGTTAACCTACAAGCCAATAAGATGGAAGCTCCTTTGATATTATCTTTATTTAAGGCAGAAGTAGAAACCATTGAAAAGGAATTTCCGGACATCGTGGAGTTCTTTGAGTCAGGTGAAGGTGCAAAACTAACAATTGATAAAGACATTCTAAAAGGAAAATATAGGTTTGAAGTTGACTCAGGCTCAATGATAAAAAGGGACGATGAGTTGGAACTTGCAAACCTGAATACAATGTTACAGGCTGTACTTAATAATGCACAAATAAACCCTCAAACAGGAAAAGTGGAGTCCCCGCTCATAAGTGTAATGGAAGAAAACGGTAAGAAAATAAACACCGCAGAACTATTCAAACAATGGGTGATAAAAGCAGGTGTGAATGATTGGGACAAGATAATTATTGAAAACCAAGAAGAAGAAGGAATACCGCTTGACCAAATGGACCAAGAAATAGCACAGTTTGAACAGCAGTTAGGTGGACCAACAGGACCAATGGGACCAGCGGGACCAATAGGTGGGCAGATGGGTGGGGTAGGACCAGAAGGGGGGATATATGCCTGATACACAAGCAGTAGCACCAAATAATGCGGACTTTCTGAGGTTTATTAAGGAAATGCGAAAGGATAACGAAAAGAAAAACACTTCTGTAGATGACCATATATCGGACTTAGCCAGCACTGAAGGATGGAAAGACTTAAAAGAATGGATGTTGAAAAGAAAGTCAAGGTTGCTTGAATTAAAAGACTTTGACTTAAACGGGGCAAATTATGAGGAGATGGGAAAGTTGTTTTACTTTGCAAGACTTGTGGGGGAAGAAATAGACGCGATCATTTCCAAAGTAGAAACTACCCATAAAGTCGTTGAGGGAGAATGAAGAAGACTTTGAAGAGGAATGGGAAGAACGCCCTAAACTTTCAAAGGAAGAAATTAAAAAAAGGGCTTCTGAAAAGTGGGAACAGTCTAAAAAAGACTGGACTGAATTAACAGAAGAAGTGTACGAAAACACTATTGAGGGCAAGTGGGTACAAAAAGGACCGTACCTCTACAAGAAAGATGCAAAATTAGAGTTTGCAACATATATCGGAAATGACTATATGTTAACCGAAGTTGACGAAAATGGTAAGCCCGTGTTAAAAAAGAAGTATTGAAGGTTACATAAGTGGTAATAACCTTACCACTTATGTAGTCTTTAATGGCTACCAACTTTAAAAGGTTACTTTAAAAAGGTTAAAAGCAGAAACGCTCCTTTTTAGTTGTCAGAAGCGTAGCAGCCTGACGCTTGACCGTAAGTGGCGTGTAATAAAATTAAAGAAGGGATTTTTTCAATGGCAGAAGAAATCAAAGAAGAAATAGAACAGGTCTCACAAGATGTAGATCCTGAAAGTGAGCCTGAAACAACTGAAGTCCCTACGGACGAAGAAGTTGATAGTAATGAAGTTGAAGAAATAAAGTCCGAACGCGGCAAAAACCGAGTTCAAGAGTTAGCGAATAAAGCCAAAGCGCTTGAAAGCGAAAAAGAAGAACTTGAAAACAGAATAGCAGAACTTGAGCCTTTAGTTGCTTCTGCACCTGTTGAAGATAATTTACTTAAACAAATTGAGGATTTCTCCCCGCAATTGTCGGGGGACTATGAATCCGACTTACGAACAGTGGAGGACAGAGCAACAAAAAAGGCTTTAGAGGAAGTAAGAAGGGAACAGATGAAAAAAGATATGCTGGTATCAGATATCTTAGCCTGCGAGGAGTCCTATCCAGAACTTCGTAAGGATTCTGATAAGTACGATGAAAAGTTGTCTACAGAAGTAGTATCTTTTTATACAGAATTAAGGGCATTGAACCCTAATGTACGTCTGAAACCTGTTGTAGACCGCTTAATGAAAATTAAAGGTTATACAGCAAATAAAAGCAGGGCAGAAATTGCACAGAACCTCAATAAACAATTGAGTGAAGGTGCTACAACCCCTTCTACTAATTTGACAAGTGATAAAGAAACTAAAGACCTAAGTCTTGAAGATATAGAAAAAATGGTCGGAACCGTATCGGCATATTAAGAAGAAGGTGAAAAATTAAAATAAAATGGCATCAACAACATCAACACTAAGCCAACTTATGAGCACTTATTACGATAAGCTGTTTATTAGTATGGTAAAAAGAAGCCAGATAATGGAACAGGGTGCTCAGAAAAGACCGCTTCCAACTGGTAATGGTAAGGTAGTGTACTTCCAAAGATATAGCCCGTTGGCACTGATATCGTCTTCTCCTACAGAGGGAGAAAATCCTAATGCAGTGGATCTATCAGCAACCAATGTTAGTTGCACAGTCGCGGAGTATGCTTCTTATACCAGGATCTCTAAGCTGTTATCCTTAACCGCTATTGACCCTAAAATGAAGGGGGCAGTTGAGGTAATGGGTATAAATGCTGGAGAATCAAGGGATGCTTTAATAAGACTTGAGTTGGATAATGGAACTGCACAACTTGCAGGTTCTAAAACAGCCCTGTCAAATATAGCGTCTTCGGATACATTCTCAGCCAACGAAGTCAGAAAAGCCGTCAGAACTTTAAAGCTTCAAAAAGCTATGAAGTATGACGATGGTTACTTCTTAGGTAAAACTAATCCTTATGGATCGTACGCTTTAATGGGCGACTCCACATGGGTTAATGCACATACCTACAAAGATGGAGACAATCTTTACAAGGGTGAACTTGGAAGATTACACGGAGTTAGATTCATAGAAGGTAGCGAAGCTACAACTACGAGTTCAACAGTTGACGTGTACAACTCTTACATTCACGGTAAAGAGGCTTTCGCAGTAACAGATTTAGAGGGAGATAAACAACACGTGTACGTCAAGAATCCGGGAGCGAATAGTACTGATAACCCAGTAGACAGATTCTCAACCGTAGGTTGGGCAATGTCCTTCGCGGTCAAAGTACTTGATTCTAACTGGATAATCGTATGTAAGCATTCGTAGTACCATAGTGGTAAAACATACCTATGGTAGTGATTTTCAAGCCCTCGTTAATTCGGGGGCTTGGAT
>Ga0208824_1000624_pt1 | contig 36567 bp, 33 predicted proteins | sample AD_JPNTR3_MetaG_FD_184447 | JGI IMG/M metagenome (GOLD analysis project Ga0208824, IMG submission 184447) | Active sludge microbial communities of municipal wastewater-treating anaerobic digesters from Japan - AD_JPNTR3_MetaG (SPAdes) (version 2) | ecosystem: Engineered > Bioreactor > Anaerobic...
AATTCCCGGATTCTGTTAATGCAGAAGCGAGATTCAATGTCCATAAATCATCATAAAATGTTCCGCTGTATGTAGTCTGCGACGCCGCAGCATTGCAAACATCACTAAAAACGCTTGATATAGAATAAGTCCCAGATGGCCCGGTTAAAACAAAGTCTGAAGGTTGAACCCCCGAACACCACATTCGTTCAGAAAATTGAACAGTCAAATTTTGCGAACCACATACAGGAGGATAAACAATGCTTTGTAATGTAGGTTTTTGAACATCAATAATTGATGCAGTACCACTAAAAGTAATAGTATATCCACTTGTTGACATTGAAAAGTTTGTAATGTAAACCACATAGGTTTCTCCTGCCGTAACATTTAAAGTACTTGTCCATAATTGATCTTCAACAGGTCCTACACATGTTGAAGTTCCTGATGGACCTACTCCTGTAATTCCACTTCCGCCAAAAGAATAATTACATCTAATAGGTGGATTGCTCGAATAATTAACTAAATTATTACAATTTACTGAGCCTCCAAGTCTCCACACTCCATAATCATAGTCATCTGCAGTATTTACGGGTGTAATTGTAAAATTAACTGTTCCGCTTGTATATACTGTAAAGGTGTACCACATCCCATACCTTTCTCCCGTTACTAAACAATTAGGACAATTATTTTGTGACGCCGGCATTCCTTGATGATAATTAAAATCATACAAATCATAATAATTTCCATTAGAAGGATTTATTGTAGGATGTGAATTAACAGTATCACAAAGTGGGATTGCTCCTAAACAATCTGAATTTGTCGGAAGAGGCAACCTTCTGTAAGCTAATGTTCCGGCTGCAACTGAATTTGTTGAGCAATAGTATCGGTAAATTGCAATTCTATATGTTCCAGCAGCAGGTGCCGAAAAAATTAATTCTGACCCAAGTCCACAATAATCATCATTATATGCACCTGCAATAGGAACTCCTGAGTTATTATATATTTCTATCTGTGTATCTATAGTTGTTGTCCCTCCTCCTTGACAAAAAGAAAAAATAAAAGTTTCACCAGGATAAGTAGCTGTAAATGTATAATATCTATATGTATTAACAGATATTGTTTGCCAGTTTTGAGTAGGACTTAATGCTCCTGCATTGGTGGCTCCACTACAAACAGCAAAAGCTTTGTTGCCAAAGCTTGTTAAAATAATTAAAACTATTACAAAAAAATAGTATAACTTTTGCATGGTATAGGGTTTTAAATTATTTATTTTTTAATTCCATCTCTTTTAATAACTTTTGATATTCTTCAGGATTTTCTTGTATCCATTTTTCTTTCTCAATCCTGTATCTTTCATCATCTTCAACCTTATTCCCTGTTGATTTGTATTCGGGAAATCCGGGAGAATTGACTTTTACTCTTTCGCTTTCGGGTGAATTGTTCTTATTTGGTAAAGGCGATTTGTTTAGTATAACCCCGTCAACTGATACAGTACTGAAATCGAAATCCGTTCCGTGAGAATTTAAAATCTTTCTGATATATTCCGGAGTAACAAATTCATTTATGTTTAACTGATATCTGTGTTTTCCTTCTATACTTATAAAATGCCTACCCCATGAAATATTATTGTCTGAAAGAAAATCATTTAAAATTTCTTTTGCTTGTGAATCATCTTTAATGTCTTTTACGTGAAAATAAACAGTATAACCATCTGCAATTGGTTTAATATGAGTAAATTCTAATTTTCCGGTTTGGGAAAAAATTGTTCCGCAAAACAAAATCATTAAAGCAATTGTTTCAAAACTCTTCTTCATAGCTTTGTTGTTTTAATTTCTTATTAAATTAACTCTTCCTTTCTTAACCTGTAAATTTCCGTATTTATCTAATGTCTTTATTTCCCAGAGATAAATACCTGTTTTCGCATCAGGTCCAATATTATTAATTTTCCCATTCCACATATATTCGGGTTTATCTGACACAAAAACAGTTTGTCCATTTCCGTCAAGTATTACCATTTGATACATAACAAAATCCATGTTTTCGCCTATTGGACCAAATTGAGAATTAACGTCATTACTGTTTGGTATGAATGCTGTAGGTACATAATATAAATGTTCTATATGAACATTCACTGTTTCCTCAGCTATTGATTTGCACCCAAATTCATTTATAAATGTCAATTTCACTTTATAATCTCCACTTTTCTTAAATTCATAACTTACGGGATTATCCGTAAATATCTGATTATCAATGTTCCAATAAATATTTTTATTTTTATCAATGCTGCTACTAAAATAATACAAATTATTTGAATTGTCAAAATTAATTTTCACATAAGTTTTGTCGAATATAGAAATTTTATTCAATTTGAATGTTTCTAATAAATGATTATTATAAATAATATTCAGTTCGGGATAGTATTCTCCTTTTTTCAGGTATGTATGTGTTACGCTATTCCCTTTTATTCTGTAATTTTCGTCGGTATTCCATTCTGCAATGCATCCTTCAGGAATATTATAAACCGAAAACCTAATTTTTGCTGGAACGCAAGAATCTAAAACACTAATTTCATATTTAATATTACTTAAATCCGGAAGTGAATTTATTTTTGATGTGTTGTGAATTTCTGAGTTTTTAATGATACTGGGATTTATTATATTTTCATTTTTATCTTTAATTTCCGATTCTGTTATATTTTTGTTTTCTTTATTGTCATTTCTTATGTTTTGGATATTTGAATTATTTGAGGCTGAATTTATTTTTGATTTTGTTTCAAGATTGTTTTCAAAACTATTATTCTGTGAAATATTAACAACATTGTTTTCAGTAGTTTCATTGTTTTCAATTGTTTCAGAGAGTTGAAGATTTTTATCGTATTTATTTATTTTGTTAACTAATAATATTACACCGGTAATGGTTGAAATAATAATGACTGAAATAATTATTGCTTTTTGAAAAGGAAAATTACCCGATGGTTTAGGTAAATCCTTTTCGAGTTTAATCCAATCGTTATGATCATATTCTGCTTCATAATTTTGCAGAATATTTTTTAATTTATCCAAGTTGCTCATATATATTTCCGTATTTTTCTATAAATAATTTCTTTAATTTAACTTTGGCTTTTGATAGATTTGATTTTGAAGTACCTATGTTAATATTAAGCATTTCTGAAATTTCTTTATGTGAGTAATCTTCAATCACATAAAGGTTAAAAACTGTTCTGTATGCAGGAGGTAATTCCTGTATAAGTTCGATAATTCTTGCTGCATTTATTTGTTCAAAATTTAGCATTTCAAGGTTTTCTCCATCATCTTGTTTTAATGACGATAAACTTTCTTCGGGGTTGTCTACAAACGAAATTTTATTTTTTTTTCTAATTGTATCAATAATGTTGTTAACTATAATTCTTCTTATCCAACCTTCAATAGAACCTGTGTTTCTAAAAAATTTGATTTTTTCGAAAACTTTTAAATAACCATCGTGTATAAAATCTTTGGACTCCTCTCTACTGGAGGCATATCTGAGGCAAACACCTAACATTTTCCCATAAGTTTCCTTATAGAGAATCTGTTGATATTTTCTATCACCTCTGCAACAACCGTCAACAATTTCCTGAACAACCTCCTTGTTGGTCAAATCCATAAAAATAATTTTCAATTCCACTGACGAATTTAATCATTTTTGGTTGTTTGAAAAAATATGTTTTAAAAAATGTTTTAATAAATGACAATTTATTTTTTTATGATAGAAAAGCTTACTAATTTTGCAAAAAAATGAATTTATGAATATAAAGTATATCGAACACATTGGAATTGCCGTAAAATCTATCGAAGTTGCAAAAAAATATTACGAGGATGTGCTTGGATTGTATTGCTATGCAATCGAAGAAGTTAAAGATCAGAAGGTTAAAACAGCGTTTTTCAAGATTGGAGACACAAAAATTGAATTACTCGAACCGACAGATCCTGAAAGTCCTGTAGCAAAATTCATTGAGAAACGAGGAGAAGGTATTCATCACATTGCTTTTGCAGTAAAAGACATTGAATCTTCAATAAAAGAGTTGCAAGCAAAAGGTGTTCAGATGATTGATCAGAAGCCACGTATGGGAGCTGAGGGTCTTCATATTGCATTTTTACATCCGAAATCTACTCTAGGTGTGCTTACTGAGATATGCGAAAATAAATCCGAATAAAGTTTAAGATAAATTACATAAACAAAAATGGCAGCAGAAGGAAATATTAAAAAATTGGTGGAATTGAGAGCCCAAGCTAGGTTAGGCGGTGGGCAGAAACGTATTGATGCTCAGCACGAAAAAGGAAAACTTACGGCCAGAGAACGAATCGAACTTTTATTAGACGAAGGCAGCTTCGAAGAAATGGATATGTTCGTTACGCATCGCCAAACTGATTTCGGGCTTGATAAAGAACAATATTTAGGTGATGGAGTTGTTACCGGTTATGGTACTATTAATGGACGTTTGGTCTATGTGTTTTCTCAGGATTTTACTGTTTTAGGAGGTTCTCTATCTGAAACTAATGCAAAGAAAATTTGCAAAGTAATGGATATGGCCATGAAAATGGGAGCTCCTGTTATAGGGCTTAATGATAGTGGCGGTGCCAGAATTCAGGAAGGTGTATTGAGTCTTGCTGGTTATGCTGAAATATTTCAGAGAAATATTGAGGCTTCCGGCGTAATTCCTCAAATTTCCGCTATTTTGGGTCCTTGTGCAGGTGGAGCAGTTTATTCTCCAGCTCTTACCGATTTTATCCTAATGGTTGAGGATATTAGCTATATGTTTGTTACTGGTCCAAAAGTAGCAAAAACTGTTACAGGCGAAGATATTACTGTTGAAAAATTAGGCGGTCCTATGGTTCATGCTTCTAAATCTGGTGTTGCTCACTTTGTATCACAAAACGAAGAAGAAGCTATAGCTACACTAAGAAAAATCTTCTCATATATTCCACAAAACTTTAGAGAAAATCCTCCACGTATAGAAAATACTGACCCAATTGACAGATTATGTGATAATTTGAATACTATTATCCCAGAAAGTTCAAAGAAGCCATATAACATTCTTGATGTAATTACAACTCTTGTTGATAATGGCGAATTTTTAGAAGTTCATAAACATTATGCAAAAAATATTGTTGTAGGTTTTGCTAGATTTAATGGACAATCTGTTGGTGTTGTTGCTAATCAACCAAATTTCTTGGCAGGAGTGTTAGATATTGAAGCATCAAGAAAAGGAGCAAGATTTGTTCGTTTCTGCGACTGCTTTAATATTCCAATAGTTACTTTAGTAGATGTTCCTGGATTTTTACCTGGAAGCACACAAGAATACGGCGGAATTATATCTAATGGTGCTAAATTAATGTTTGCTTATGGCGAAGCTACTGTGCCAAAAGTAACTGTAACACTTAGAAAATCGTATGGTGGTGCTCACGATGTTATGAGTTGCAAGCAATTAAAAGGCGACCTTAACTATGCTTGGCCCACAGCAGAAATCGCAGTAATGGGTGATTCTGGAGCAGTAGAAATTTTAAATGCTAAAGAAATAAATGCAGTAGAATCAGAAGAGGGAAGAGCAAAATTTATTGAACAGAAAGAACAAGAATATCGAGATACTTTTGCTAATCCTTATCAGGCAGCAAAACATGGTTATATCGATGATGTTATAGAACCTCGTAATACTAGATTTAGAATAATTAGAGCACTTGCTTCTCTTGCAACTAAGAAAAGTATGATGCCAGCAAAAAAACATACTAATATTCCACTATAATTTTTAATAACATGTTTACAACGAAATTATTTTTAGCTATTCAATGGGGCGATGTTTTTGCCTTAATTGGTATTTGTTTTACAATAGTGTTGTGCATAATGGCACTTTTTGTTTTAATCTTGCAATTATTTGCAAAAGTAAGTAAAAAGAAAACAGTTGGACAACCTAAAGATAATGAGAAACAAATAATAGAAAAGAACGAAGTTAAGTCTAGTAAGGACACTAAAGATGGAGAAATTGCAGCATTTGCTCTTGCAATAAGTTTGTACTTAAACGAAGTTCATGATAATGAATCTTTGGTTCTAACAATAAAAAATAAAGAAAATTCAAATTGGAATAATTTAAATTACTATTTACAATGAAAAAGTATGTTTTAAAAATAGACGACAAAGTTTATAATGTAGATGTAGATGTGAATGATGACATAGCTGATGTGTCGGTCAATGGTAATAAATATAATGTGTTGATTGAAAGCATTATTGATGATAATAATCCTACACCAGTTGTGAAAAAGAAAGTAGTTACTACTGCCGAACAACCAAAAAGCGAGCCAGTAGTTGAAGCTAAGAGTTCAGATGGTGCTAAAGAAATGATAACATCACCATTGCCAGGTAATGTTCTTAAAGTTGAAGTAGAACCAAATTCTAAAGTGAAACGTGGCGATATTTTAATAATTATTGAAGCTATGAAGATGGAAAACAATATACTTGCACCTCACGATGGAGTTGTAGAAAAAGTATTTGTTAAAGCTGGTGATGTTGTAATGTTGGGTGATGAACTCGTAAGTTTGGGAAAATAAATTTTATTACTATGAAATCGATAAAAAAAGTTTTGCTTTTAATATTTGTATTTGCTTTTTCAATAATTTTTAGTCCTATACTAAATGCAAAGTCTGTTAATTCTACAGAAAATAATCAAAAAAGCACAACTGAGCAAACAGTAGTAACAAGTGAAAATTCTGCAAATGCAGTTCAAGACGAAGGTTTTGATGTTAAAGAAAATTTGATAAAGTTTGCAAAAGATTCGGGTATTTATGCCTTATTCACAACACATTGGAAAGCTCTGATAATGATTGTGATTAGCTGTATTCTTTTGTATTTAGCAATTGTAAAGCAATATGAACCTCTGCTTTTGTTGCCTATTGCATTTGGGATGCTGTTATCTAATATGCCAGGTGGCGAGATGTATCATACCGAATTGTTTGCTGACGGCAAAATTCATTGGGCTAACTTTTTCCAAACAGCTGGTTTGATTGACTATTTATATCTCGGTGTAAAATTTGGAATTTATCCATGTTTAATTTTTATCGGTATTGGTGCAATGACTGATTTTGGACCACTTATTGCAAATCCAAAAAGTTTAATGTTAGGTGCTACTGCTCAATTAGGTATTTTTATTACTTATTTTATTGCAATAGGACTTGGCTTTTTACCTCAAGAAGCTGGCTCTATTGGAATTATTGGTGGAGCCGACGGACCAACAGCTATTTATCTAACAAGTAAGTTAGCACCGCATCTTTTGGGAGCAATTGCAATTGCTGCTTATTCATATATGGCTTTAATACCTGTTATTCAACCGCCAATTATGAAAGCGTTGACAACAAAAAAAGAAAGACAAATTACAATGAAACAACTAAGGGAAGTTTCAAAAAGAGAAAAAATTATTTTCCCAATTGTGATTACTATAGTAGCAGCATTAATAGTTCCATCAGCTACAGCATTAATAGGTTGCTTGATGCTTGGAAACTTATTAAGAGAAGCAGGTGTTGTGGATAGATTACGCAAAATGGTTCAAAATGAATTGATTAACATTGTTACTCTTTTCCTTGGAATTTCTGTTGGTGCTACTGCAAGTGCAGATGTTTTCTTGACTGAACAAACAATTAAAATAATCGTATTAGGAGTTATTGCCTTTAGTTTTAGTACTGCTGGAGGTGTTTTAATTGTTAAAATTATGAATTTATTCTCAAAAGAAAAAATGAATCCTTTAATTGGCTCTGCTGGTGTTTCTGCTGTACCTATGGCTGCACGTGTTTCACAAATCGAAGGTCAGAAAGCTGATCCAAGCAATTTCTTGTTGATGCACGCAATGGGACCTAATGTTGCTGGAGTAATTGGTTCGGCTGTGGCAGCAGGTTTGTTGTTGAGCTTCCTTGGATAAATTAAAAATACTATATATTAAATGCCTCGATTTGGAGGCATTTTTTTTATATATTTACAAAAAAATATTATTATGAAAGCAATGATTTTTGCAGCCGGTCTCGGTACGAGGCTGGCTCCTTTTACAAATACAAAGCCTAAAGCACTTGTAGAAGTCGCTGGAAAACCAATGTTGAAAATTTTAATTGAAAAACTTATTAATGTCGGGGTTGATCATATAATCATTAATGTTCATCATTTTGCTGACCTAATAATAAAATACCTTAATGAAAATAATTTTGGAATTCGTATTGATATTTCTGACGAACGCGATTTTCTTTTAAATACAGGAGGAGGTCTTTTAAATATTAAAAAGTTTATTGATAAGAATGAAAATTTTATAGTTCATAATGTGGATATTTATTCGGAAATTGATTTAAAAGATTTTTTCAATACGCACCTGAAAAACAATACTATTTGCACATTGGCAGTATCGCATCGTAATAGCACAAATTATTTGCTTTTTGACGATGACCTGAATTTATGCGGTTGGAAATCCTATAAAACAAACTCCTCAATTATTTCACGATCAAATTATTCAGACGAACAAGCTTTCAGTGGAATTTACGCATTCAATTACGAGATTTTTAATTTATTCAAAACTCAAGAAAAATCTTTTCCTATTATTCCCGAATTATTGAGAATTTCCGAACATTACGATATCAAAGCATTTAATCATGATGAGCATTTTATTATCGATTTAGGAAAACCTGAAGCAATTTTGCAGCTCGAAAGCTATTTGAAAAAACAAAAACAAAATATATAAATAGCTAATTTTCACTTATTTAATTTCAAATATTTTAAATTTTTTACATTTTTATCCAGACTTAATATTTATTTTTTTATATTTGCATAAAAGGATTAAAATGGCAAATCTCATAGAAAACGCTTTTGTTTTTAATCCTAAATTTAGAATCTTAAGACATTCTATATTTTGGATATTGTATTTGCTTTATAGTGTAATAATTGCTGAATTTGGGTACGGATTTAATGGCATATACAATTATGCCTTTGTTGTTATAATTGATATTTTATCTGTTTATTATTTACTTAATGTTGTTATTCCGGCTTATATAATTAAGAAGCAAAATCCTAAAATGTTTTTTATAAGTCTTTTAGGTATTGTTGCAGTGAATTTTACATTAAACTTTATCAATCTAAACTATATCTTTAAAGTTCCTGCTGACAATATTTCTGATTTAGTACAACATCAATTCTATAATTTGCAGCTTTCCATTGTTTTTATTATTGCCGGTGCCGGAATAAAACTATTTAAATATGCTTATGAAAGCGTATCAAAGATAAATGAACTTGAGAAAGATAAAATATCAACAGAATTGGATTTCTTAAAAACGCAAGTAAATCCACACTTTTTGTTTAATATCTTGAATACTTTATACATTCAAACAAGACTGGATCCTAAAAATTCTGCTGAAATGATACTCAAACTTTCTGATTTATTAAGATATCAACTATATGAATGTTCCGATGGTAAGGTGTTGCTAAAATCAGAGATTGAGTATTTGCAAAATTATGTTGATTTACAAAAAATGAGAATTACAAATGTTGACATAAAATTTGAACAAAATGGTAATTTTAGTGGGTTAATGATACATCCTTTTATTTTTATCCCATTAATTGAGAATGCATTCAAGCACGGAATAAAAAATAAGGGGGATAAAAATTTTATTCATATTTTTGTAAATATTGTAGAAAAATATGTTATATTTGCAGTGAAAAATTCAAAATATGAAACAATTGTAAAACAGAGCGAGATGAAAAATTCAGGATTAGGGTTGATAAATTTAAAAAGACGTCTCGATTTGTTGTATAAAAACAAATATGAATTAAATATTGATAATGGTGATAATTATTTTAATGTTGAACTAAAAATAAATCTAGAATGATGAAATGTATTATTATTGACGACGAACCTCTGGCACGCGAAGGTATGAAATTAAACATCGGAGAATTATCCAATTTAACACTAGTGGGAGAATTTGAAGATGCTGCAAGTGCTAATGAATTTCTCAAAAAGAACGACGTTGATATCATGTTTCTTGATATCGAAATGCCGGGAATCACAGGACTAGAATTTCTGAGAAGTCTTTCTAATCCGCCTATGGTGATTCTTACTACTGCTTATCCTCAGTATGCTGTTGAAGCTTACGAATTGGATGTTGTTGACTATTTGGTAAAACCAATTAAACTCGACAGGTTCATTAAGGCTATTGCAAAAGCTGAAGAATATATTAAACTATCTAAAAATACTGCTATTTTTGAAGCTATCGAAGACGACTTTATTTTTATTAAATCTGAAAGAAAATACATCAAAATTAAATTTGATGAATTACTATTTATCGAAGGTCTTAAAGATTATGTTATAGTTCATGCTACTCACGGCAGATATATGACAGCCATGAATGTTAAAACCATTCATAACAAACTTCCTGAAGATATTTTCTTTAGAGTTAGTAAATCTTATATTATCAATGTTAATCATATTGATGACATTGACGGTAATTATGTTAACATAAGAGAAAATAAAATTCCTATAGGACGTTCATATAGAGATGTATTCCTTGAATTTGTTAATAAACGTTTGTTAAGAAGATAAAAATTTAAAAGTCAGCTTTATGCTGACTTTTTTAATTACATAATTTATTTTCGTTTATTGCCTTGAAAATATTTATTGATTATAATTCTTTACTTGATCGTACTGCCGGAGATGTTGAATTAATTAAAGAAATTGTCTCTTGGTTTGATAGTCAATTGCCGATTATTGAGAAAGAATTAATTGAAATTTCATCAAAGAATGATCTTAATGAAATTGCTTTTTTTTGCCATCGAATCAAAAGTTCTGTTGGTACACTAAGTTTTGATGCTCTTTATGATAAATTAAATTTTTTGGAACAGGAAGCAAAAAAAAATAATACCTTAATTGACTATAATTTAGAAATTTTATTTATTTTTACCTCATTGAAAGAACATTTAACCGAATTAAAGAAACATTTTAAATTATAAAACTATGGGAATTTTTCAAAAACTTAAAGGCGAATTTATTGACATTATTGAATGGTTAGATCCAACCAACGACACCATTGTTCATCGTTTTGAAAGATATAACAATGAGATTAAAATGGGTGCGAAATTAACTGTGAGAGAATCTCAAGTTGCTGTATTTATCAATGAAGGCCAAATTGCTGATGTATTTCCTCCGGGAATGTACACTCTTCAAACTCAAAATATGCCTATTCTCTCAACTTTAAAAGGATGGAGCTATGGTTTTAATAGCCCCTTTAAAGCTGAAGTATATTTTGTAAATACAAAAAAATTCCTCGACAATAAGTGGGGAACTCCAAATCCAATTATGCTACGTGATCCTGAGTTTGGTCCAATTCGTATCCGTGCTTTTGGGGTTTATGAATTTAGAGTTGTTGACCCTGTTGTTTTTATTAGAGATATCGTTGGAACTGATGGCAACTTTACCACCGAACAAGTTACCAACCAGCTTAGAAATATCATAATCACAAGATTTACAGATGCAATCGGAGAATCAAAAATTCCTGTTCTGGACATGGCCGGAAATTTAAATGAATTTTCTCAAAAAGTAGGTCAATTTATTATTGAAGAATACAGACATTATGGTCTTGAAATGACCAAATTTTTAGTTTCTAACATATCCTTACCACCAAATGTTGAAGAAGCTCTCGACAAACGTTCAAGTATGGGTATTATTGGCAATCTGAATCAATATACACAATTTCAGGCTGCTAATGCTATGGAAGCTGCAGCAAATAATCCGTCCGGAGGAGGTGCTGCCGATGGTATGGGACTTGGAATGGGTTTCGCTATGGCAAACTCTATGATGAACTCAATGAATCAGGCAAATAATCCTTATAATCAGCAGCAAGTAACTCCTCCACCACCCCCAATCCCTAACGCTGTTGTATTTCATGTCGTTATAAATGGTCAACAAGCAGGACCTTATGATTTAAATACTATTAAACAACTCATTGCTCAAAATCAAATTACAAGACAAACTTTGGTTTGGAAGCAAGGTATGGCTAATTGGGATGTAGCCGAAAGAGTTTCTGAAATACAAGTTCTGTTTGGGGCTGTTCCACCTCCTGTACCTCCATTGTAAAAATATTTTTTTAAACAAAATCTGAAAATTTTTGTTATTGTATGGTCTGTTAATAATTTAACAAATCAAAGAGTTTATTTTTTGGGGAATTTATGATTTTTATCATAATTTTGAAAAAGTAATGAAAACTAGTTTTTGTTTATTTTGAAGTTTAGTTTAAAGTTAATGATAAATGAATAATATTATCAAAATTAGAAAAGGTCTTGATATAAAATTAGCCGGAAAAGCAGAGAAAAGTATTATTGGCGAGATTAATTTTGAATCTGTTTCAATACGACCCGCAGATTTTCCGGGTTTGATTCCAAAATTATTAAAAAAAGAAGAAGATGAAGTAAAAGCTGGAGAAGTTGTATTTATTGATAAATATCGTCCCGAGATAGTTTTTACTTCTCCTGTGAGTGGAAAAATTATGTCAGTAATTAGAGGAGAAAAAAGAAAAATCCTTGAAATTATTATTCAAAAAAATGATTTGAATGATTTTGTTAATTTTCCACTACTTGCAGATGAAAAGTCTCCTGAAAAAATAAAGGAATTATTTGTTAATTCTGGTATATGGCCGCTTTTTAAACAAAGACCTTACGGAATTATTCCCGATCCAAAGGATACTCCCCGCGATATCTTTATCAGCTTTTTTGACTCAGCTCCATTAGCAGCAGATTATGAATTCATTCTTAAAAATAATATAGAAGAAATTAATCTTGCTCTAAGTAAAATTACTAAATTAACAAACGGAAATGTGTTTTTATGTTTTCATAACAATTCCGTTTTAGCAAAAGATATAATAGAAATAGATAATATTAATAAGTATTATTTTAAAGGTCCACATCCCTCCGGATTATCAGGAGTGCATATTAATAAAATAAAACCTATAAACAAAGGCGAAATAATCTGGACACTTAAAGCTACAGATTTGACAATTATAGGAAATTTTATAAAAACAGGAAAATATTACCCCGAAAGAATAATTTCTTTTGCCGGCTCAGAAGTTAAAAATCCCGGATATTATAAAACTATTGCCGGTGCTAATCTTTCGGAAATTATTAAGGAAAATGTTAAATCACAGAATGCAAGAATTATTTCAGGAAATGTTCTTACTGGAACAAATATTACGGAACGACAATTTTTAGGATTTTTTGATAATCTTGTATGTGCCATACCCGAAGGAAATAAATATGAATTTTTGGGTTGGCTTAAGCCCGGAATTAATAAGTTTTCTGCTTCTGCTACATTCTTGTCAAAATTATTCCCGAAGAAGGAATATGAGATTGATACAAATCTCCATGGAGGCAAAAGAGCTTATGTAGTTACAGGACAATACGAAAAAGTTTGTCCCATAGATATTTACCCGCAAATATTAATAAAAGCCATTCTTGCCGAAGATATTGATAAAATGGAACAACTGGGAATATACGAAGTAATTGAAGAAGATTTGGCACTTTGCGAATATGTATGTACTTCAAAAATTGAGGTTCAAAGTATTTTGAGAAAAGGTTTAGATTTGGTACGTAAAGAATTTGCTTAAAACATAAAAACAATGAATTTTTTAAGGAAAACGCTCGATAAAGTAAAGCCTAATTTTGAAAAAGGAGGCAAGTTTTATTTTTTGCATTCTACTTTTGATGCAATGGAGACCTTTTTGTTTGTGCCTAATAAGGTAACACGAACGGGTGCACATATCCGTGATTTCATGGATATGAAAAGAAATATGATTGTTGTTTTCATTGCTTTATTACCGGCTTTGTTTTTCGGTATTTGGAATACCGGCTATCATCATTTTTTATCAATAGGTGAGGATCCAACTTTTTGGGGAAATGTACTTTACGGACTTAAAAAAATTATTCCTCTTTATATTGTTGTATATGCCGTGGGTGGTGCAATTGAAGTAGCTTTTGCTCAAATCAGAAAGCATGAAGTTAATGAAGGGTTATTTGTAACAGGAATGTTAATTCCTTTAATAGTTCCTGCAGATATTCCTTTATGGATGCTTGCAATTGCAACTGCTTTTGCTATTCTTATAGGTAAGGAAATTTTTGGCGGTACAGGAATGAATATTTTAAATCCCGCATTAACAGCCAGAGCATTTTTATTTTTTGCTTATCCTGCTTGGATGTCTGGAGATAAAGTATGGATCAGCGGCATGATGTCAGGCGAAAATATTATTGATGGATTCTCCGGAGCAACTTTATTAAGTCAAGCTGCTGCAGGTAGTACTAATTTTGTTAATGGGTTAGGGGAAAGCCTATCAGTTTCGGATATGTTTTGGGGCTTTATACCCGGTTCTGTAGGAGAAACCTCTGTAGCTGCTATATTAATTGGAGCTTTTATTCTTATTATAACCGGAGTAGGAAGCTGGAAAATCATGTTATCCACTTTAATAGGAGGAATAACTATGGGATTACTTTTAAACATATTAGCAGTAAATCCTTATATGGCTCTACCCTGGTATGAACATTTGTTACTTGGAGGATTTGCTTTCGGATTGGTATTTATGGCAACAGATCCCGTTACTGCTGCACAAACCGAAAGAGGTAAATATATATATGGATTTTTAATAGGATTTTTAGCAATTCTTATACGTGTATTGAATCCGGCATATCCCGAAGGAATGATGCTCGCTATATTATTGATGAATGTTTTTGCTCCACTTATTGATTATATGGTAATTCAATCTAATATTAAGAAAAGAATTAAACGTCTTCAAAAAATAAATTCATAGTTATGGATAAGAATAGTAATAAGTACATTTTCATCTATTCGGTTGCAATGGTGGTTATTGTTGCGCTGGTTTTAACTTCGATTTCTGTATTCTTGCAACCAAAACAAAAGAAAAATATAGATCTCGAAAAAAAAAGAAATATTTTATCTGCAATAAAAATTGAATATGATAAAAATGACGTTGAGAAGGTTTTTGATGAATATATTATAGAAATGTTTGTCATAAATACCGAAGGCGAAAGAATAGAAGGAATCAATCCTTTGGAAATAAACTTAAAAGATCAGTTAAAAGATTCTCCCGAGAATCAAAAATGGCCGATATACATTGCATCAATGCCAAACGGTGAGAAATCTTACATTTTTTCGTTTTACGGTACAGGACTTTGGGGACCTATTTGGGGTTATGTTGCTCTTAAAGAAGATTTTAATACTGTAACAGGAGCATATTTTGACCATAAATCCGAAACTCCAGGGTTAGGTGCTGAAATTGCTACAGAAAATTTTCAGATGAAATTTACAGAAAAAACAATTTTTAACGAAAACGGAGAATTTGTGTCTATTGATGTGCGTAAAGGTGGAGTAGGAAATGATATTCATGCTGTTGATGCAATATCCGGAGGTACGATTACTTCAACAGGTTTAAAAAACATGTTGCATAGTTGTTTTAGTGCATATTTGAAATTTATTGAAAAAAATAAAAATTAAAATATTATGTTATCAAAGAAAAACCTTAAACTGTTAATTGACCCAATAAACAAAAATAATCCCATTACCGTTCAAGTTTTGGGAATTTGTTCTGCGTTAGCCGTTACGGTAAAAATGAAGCCTGCTTTTGTTATGGCATTAAGTGTTATTTTTGTTGTTGGTATTTCAAATTTTATTATTTCTTTACTTAGAAATGGCATTCCAAAACGAATTAGGATTATTGTTCAGTTGGTAGTAATAGCATCATTGGTTATTATTGTTGATCAGTTTTTAAAAGCTTATGTTTTTGACGTTAGTAAGCAGCTTTCAGTTTTTGTTGGGCTAATTATTACTAACTGCATAGTTATGGGACGTTTAGAAGCTTTTGCAATGGCTAATTCTCCCGGAAGAAGTTTTTTAGATGGGATAGGTAATGGGGCAGGTTATGGTGCTATTCTGATAATTGTCTCGTTTTTTAGAGAATTGTTTGGCAGCGGAACAATTTGGAATTACCGTGTTGTCCCGCAATCCTGGTACGAAGCCGGTTATTCCAATAACGGGTTAATGATATTACCTCCCATGGCACTGATCATTGTTGGAATAATTATTTGGGTTCAAAGAAGCAAAAATCGTGATTTAATTGAAAAAAATTAAATAACTTAAATTATGGAAAACTTACTAAATATTTTCGTAAAATCAATTTTTATTGATAATATGATTTTTGCCTATTTTTTAGGCATGTGTTCTTATCTGGCTGTGTCAAAAACAGTAAAAACATCTTTTGGATTAGGTATAGCCGTTGTTTTCGTTCTAACTATTACAGTTCCTGTTGACTATTTAATAGAAAAATATATGTTAAAACCCGGAGCCTTGACATGGCTATCCCCTGAATTTGCCGATGTTGATTTGACTTTCTTGAGTTTTATAATTTTTATTGCTGTAATAGCTTCAATGGTTCAAATCGTAGAAATGGTTGTTGAAAAGTTTTCTCCATCTTTATATTCTTCTCTTGGGATATTCTTGCCACTAATAGCTGTTAATTGTGCTATACTCGGAGGATCTTTGTTTATGTCTGAAAGAGAATATGCCAATGTTGCAGAAGCCACAGTTTTTGGTTTAGGAAGTGGAATAGGATGGCTGCTCGCTATTGTTGGTATTGCTGCAATACGCGAAAAAATTAAATACTCCGATATACCTGCTCCACTTAGAGGGATAGGTATTACTTTTATTATTACGGGGCTTATGGGACTTGCATTTATGGGATTTATGGGTATTAAACTTTAAAAAATATTGCTTATGATTATCTTATCATCCGCTACAACAATTATAATTAGTGCAATATCTGTTTTTCTTTTTATAATATTATTGTTGGTAATTGTTCTTCTTTTTGCAAAGAAAAAACTTACACCATCTGGTAAAGTTAAAATTAACATTAACGATGAAAAACAGATAGAAGTTGATCCTGGTACTTCGTTACTTTCTGCTTTGGCCGACAGTAAAATTTTCGTTCCTTCTGCTTGTGGTGGAGGAGGTACTTGTGGAATGTGTAAAGTACGTGTTCTCGAAGGAGGAGGTTCGATTCTTCCAACAGAAACCGGATTTTTTACCCGAAAGGAACAAAATAATTTTTGGAGACTCTCCTGTCAGGTGAAAGTTAGAAATGATCTTAAAGTCGAAATTCCCGCCGAGGTGCTTGGTGTTAAAAAGTGGGAATGTGAAGTTGTATCAAATAGAAATGTTGCAACATTTATTAAAGAATTTGTTGTGAAGCTTCCTGAAGGAGAATTTTTGAACTTTAAATCTGGTTCATATATTCAAATTGATGTTCCAAAAATCGAAGTGGATTTTTCTAAAGATATTTATGTTGAAGATGAGTATCGTGATGAGTGGGATGCCTATGGACTCTGGAAACTCAAAATGAAAAACGAAGAGGAAACTTTCAGAGCTTATTCTATGGCAAATCATCCTGCTGAAGGAAATATTATTATGCTCAATATTCGAATCGCCACTCCACCTTGGGATAGAAAAACCAATTCATTTATGAATGTTAATCCCGGCATATGTTCCTCATTTATTTTCTCTCGGAAACCTGGCGATAAGGTTATGATAAGCGGTCCATTTGGAGAGTTCCATATTAAAGAAACCGATAGAGAAATGATGTTTATTGGTGGCGGAGCAGGGATGGCTCCCATGCGTTCTCATATTTTTCATCTTTTCCATACAGAAAAAACTAATCGAAAAGTTACATTCTGGTATGGTGCGAGATCTAAACGTGAAATCTTTTATGAAGAGGAATTTCGTGCTATTGAAAAAGAATTTCCTAATTTTAAATTCAATATTGCTCTTTCAGAACCTAAAGAATCTGATAATTGGACAGGATACACTGGATTTATCCATAAAGTTATTTATGATAATTATCTCTCAAAAATTGATGAACCTGAAGAAATTGAATACTACCTCTGTGGACCTCCATTAATGAATGACGCTGTTCTTAAAATGCTTGATGATCTTGGAGTGCCTAAAGACATGATTGCTTTTGATGATTTTGGTGGTTAGTTAATTTTTGTCGCACAATTTGTTTTTTAAATATATCTAATTTGTATTTAAATCTATTATATTTATAAAATCTTGTTTTTGTTTCAAGTTTTTATTATCTTGCTCTAAAAACTAACATTGGAATAATGAAAAATTTATTCTTTTTAATACTGCCGCTAATAGTTTTAGCTGTTATTGTTTCTTGTGATAACTCAACAAAGAAAGTTTACAGGTATTATGAAGGACCTATACAGGGGACATATTTTCACATAACTTACGAATGGAATAAAGATTTGTCTCACGAAATTGACAGTTTACTTAAGAATTTTAACAAATCATTGTCAAATTACGATTCTATTTCTGTCATTTCAAAATTGAATTATAACCTGAGCGATGAAGTTGATGAGCTTTTTAAAAAAATGTTTAAAAAGTCTTTTGAAGTATACAAAATTACAGATGGAGCTTTTGATATAACGATTGCTCCAATAGCTAATTTATGGGGTTTTGGTTGGAAAAGAAGTTTTGATTGGATTAAAAGCGAAGATAATGAAATTCCTGATTCGGCTCTGATTGCTGAAACATTAGTTTATGTTGGAATGGACAAGGTTAAAATTAAAAACAATAAATTGATTAAAACCTATCCCGAAACAATGTTTATTTCTAATGCAATTGCACAGGGATTATCTGTTGATTATTTAGCTGATTATTTTTTTAAATTAGGATTGAAAAACTTTTTGATTGAAATTGGAGGAGAAATATATTCATACGGACTTAATAGCAAAGGTGAAAAATGGAAGATTGGAATAGATAAACCTATTGAAGGGACGGATTATTCAAATAGAGAAAATCAAATCGTTATTTCCATTAGTAGCAAAGGGATTGCAACTTCGGGAAATTACAGAAAATATAAGCAAAACGGAAACAAAAAATATGGACATTCTTTGGATCCTCGAACCGGTTATCCTGCCGAAAATTCTTTGCTAAGTGTTACAGTTGTAGCCGATGATTGTATGACTGCAGATGCTTTTGCCACTGCTTTTATGGTTATGGGACTCGAAAAGTCTTTGAAGATTATAGATTCTTTAAAAAAAATTGATGCATATTTTATTTTTCTCGACCAACAAGGTAAAGAAAGAGTAGTTTACTCTGATGGCTTTGGAGATTATTTAAAATAGTTTTCAAGTCTATACATTTTTTTAAACAATCCATTTAACTTTTTGTTAATTCTTTAAAAGAGTTAATATTATAAAATTTTTATGAAATACGTACTTAGCAAACAAATAAAGAAACTTTTGAGCGAAGATAACAAGTACGATTTTCCTATTGAGTATTTTTGCAATTTGCTTTCTTATATAGATTTTCTTGAAAAAGCAAAAGAAGAAGACTATATTATATATCATGATAATCACACATTTGAATACACACCCAAATTTTATTCTTTTATTAAGGCTTTATTCGATTCCAGATTGGTTGAAGATGTTAAAAACATGACTGAGTTTTTAACATCTTATGAATGTAATTGTGCCTATCAAGCCTGGATAATAGAGATGAATGAGATACTTTCTAATGAAGATTTGATCAAACAAATGAATATTTCCTTTGTGAGAAAGGCGTTTTTTACGCTTATTCGCATGGAAAATGTTTTACCGGGCTCATGGGGTATTGATGTTGAAACCGGGAATTGGTTGAAGTTACTAAGATTATTAAAACAAATTTTCCCTGAAATTTACCGATGCGAAAAAAAAATTATGAATTGATTATGTTTTTAATTTTTTCTTTTTAGCCGCTGGGAATAAAACATTATTAAGAATTAATCTGTATCCCGGAGAATTTGGATATAGCGACAAGTCGGTATGTTCATCGCCTACATAATGCCTGTAATCTTCTGGGTCATGACCGGCATAAAATGTCCACATTCCTTTTGCATATTCCGAATGTATATATCTGATTTCTCCGGCAGTTTTATTTTCACCCATAACCAAAACATGTGGTTTTACTAATTCAGATCTAAATGCAGTTGTTTGTCCCATAAAGCCGCGAATAAGGTTTGTATGATTCTGACATAACATTGTTGGTACAGGGTCCCATTTTGCAGAAAACTCAAATAAAACAAAATAATCTTCTTCATTTTTGATTTTGCGGTTATTTGTAACGTCAATATCAGAATATTCGTATTCGAGAGGATTCATTACAAGCTTAAAATTGGTAAAAGCCAGAGTTTTCGAATAGTCTAATTTTTGTTGAGCATCTGGATCAGCAGGGTCACCGTCATACATCCATTCGCAAATATCAACACCTTCGGCAGCAAGGGCAATATCGAAAGAATCAGTTGCCGAACACATTGCAAACAGGAATCCTCCTTCGGCAACATAAGCTTTTATAGTTTTGGCTACTGCTAATTTCAATTGCGAAACTTTATTAAATCCCATAGAGAAAGCTTCTTCTTCGCTTCGTTTTTGATTGTCTTTATACCACTGCATTCTTCCATAAGCTCCATAAAACTTGCCATATTGCCCTGTAAAATCTTCGTGGTGAAGGTGTAACCAATCATAATTTGCAAGCTCACCGTTTAAAATTTCTCTATCATAGATTTTATCGTAAGGGATTTCTGCATAAGTTAAGGCTAGTGTTACAGCATCGTCCCATGGTTGACTAAAAGGTGGCGTATAAACTGCAATTTTTGGAGCTTTTTCAAGTTTAACGGCATCCATGTTTACAGATGGAGCGGAAATTTCGTTAAAAAGTGCATTTTTTTGAGCATCTGCAATTATTTCGTAACTAACTCCACGAATTATACATTCTTTTTCTATTTCTTTAAAGTATGGCATTATAAAACTACCTCCACGGTAATTTAGTAACCACCAAGCTTCAATTTGATTTTGTAAAGTCCAATAAGTAACCCCGTAGGCTTTAAGATGATTTTTTTGTGTGTCATCCATCGGAATTAAAATGAAAGCTCCAAAAAGCCCGTTAATGGTAAATGTTAAAAATAGCAATAATGAAATTTTTGTCTTCATAATCTTAATATTCCAAATCCCAAGTTAAAACAAAAAATGTGCAAAGAAGTTTTAAGTACAACGGAATTAAGTAATTATTAAGGATTTTGAACCATTAAGTTATTACCTGAAACTTCTTCAGCCGGAATTTTAAATATAGGAGCATCTGAATTCCATGAAATACCTTCTCTAAGATTCTGTTTCATTCTTTTAAGATTATGATATCTATCGCCTTCGAAACATAATTCACGACGGCGTTCATTACGCACCGAATCGAGCAAGTCGTTTAAGGCTACAGATTCGGGAACATAACTTGAGCCAAAAGCTCTTTGTCTCAGCGCATTATAACTGTCATAGGCTTGAATAATATTTCCCGGACCTCCTTCTAACAGATTAGCTTCAGCTCTGATAAGGTGCATTTCTGCTAAACGTAGATAAACTCTGTTTAGAGGTTGAGAAACTCCGTCAATAAGAGTTTCGTCATATTTTTTCACATAATATATCACAAAATATTTATTTATCATTTGTCGGCGAATATCATTTGGGGAGTACATGTCGTATATTGTTGCTGTAGTTTGAAATAGCGGATTTTTGCTTCTTGAATATGCATCTATTAGAGAATTGCTGTTGTCGGTTACAATATTCACTATTTGGAAAATTACTTCAGGATTTGAACTGTTTCCGCTTAATTTAAAAATTGATGAATAATCCTCTGCCAATGTATAATATCCGCTTTGAATTACTTCATCTGCGTTTTGAGCTGCTTTAGTATAATCGCCTGAAAAGAAACATACCCTTGCAAGTAATGCTGTAGCAGACATATAAGAAGCTAATGAATTTGATGTATAGACGCCTGCATTTGCAAATAGTGTTTTCGAAGTTTCGAGGTCTTCTTTGATGTATTGATAAACTTCTTCGACTGAATTACGAGCCATGTGTAAATCATCAGGTGAAAGAGATGGCTGTCTTCTGTAAGGAACTCCAAGTTGGTTGTTATTGCCTGTATTATCAACATCATAAGGTTTTGCAAAAAATCTTACCAATTCAAAATGACATAAGGCTCTGATAAATAATGCTTCAGCTTTTAATCTGTCTTTTTCCAAATCGAATTGAGGGTCATTTACAAGATTATTGTCAATTGCATGAATTACATTATTGGATCTGTTAATGGCAGCATAGGCTGTTCCCCAAAAAGATGCAATTTCTGTAATTTGAGGGGAAGAAGTCATGTTATAGATTTCGTATTTTCCGAATCTATTAAGTTTATTTTCATTACCTATTTTTGAATCGTCAGCAAGCAAATCAGCATAAATTACTAAATTACCTCCTAGTACGCTGCCTGATTGAATGGCATCATAAGCTCCATTGAGCACAAGTTGTAAATCTCTTGTGGAGTTGATTGCGTTTTCATTAGGAATTTTGTCGTTTAGTTCAACATCCAGAAGTTTTTCGCATGAAGTTATGAAAACTCCCAGTGATATAATAACCAATATTTTGATGAAATTTATCTTTTTCATAATTCAAAGTTTTAAAGTTAAAATGTAATTTGAATTCCACCGATAATTACTCTGGCTTGCGGTGTAGCAAAAGATGGAGCCGCAAACGAAACATTTGAATCAGGATCGTTGTAATTTGTATGCCTGATAACTTCAGGATCCCAACCTTTGTATTTTGTGTATATCCAAAGATTATTTCCTGAAATATAAATTCTCATACTATTGAGTTTTAATTTTTGACAAACTGATTTACTGAATGAATACCCCAAAGAAAGATTTTTCAATCTGATGTAGGAAGCATCGTATAAGAATCTGGTTGAGTTTACATAAGTTGTGTATTGATTTAATCCGGGGACATCAGAGTCGGGATTTGATTCAGACCATGCTTCAAGAATTTCGGGACGTTGAGCAATGCTGTAAAAATCACCTATCATACGTTTGGCCTGATCATCATATATTGTATTACCATATTGAAAAGTGAATAGAAAACTAAAATCAAATCCTTTCCAGTTAAATGAGTTTGTTAAACCGCCTACGATTTTAGGGAAAGGATTGCCTGCTGGTTTTCTGTTGTCTCCGTAAAAGTCGCCGGTAGGATTTGCATAGGTCATTAAATTTCCATTAAGGTCGTAGTATAACTCTGTTCCAGCTTGAACATTTACCATAACTTGATTTCCTTCGTTGTCGAGTACCGGAGTTCCGTCAACATTCCATAGTCCGATTTGCATATTTTCTTTGGCTACACCAGCCCATTCAACTAAATATGCTGTACCCACAGGATATCCCAAAATTACGCGTGCATCACCACCCGTTTTGTTGTCAAATGCGTCAGGTGGTAACCCTCCAACGTCTGTAACAACGTTCGTGTTATGTGCTAGGTTTAAGTTGGTTGTCCATTTTAAATTTCTTTTTTGAATGTTATGACTTGTAATTTCTAATTCAACCCCATTATTTGTTAAAGCTCCAATATTTCGCCAAATTTTGGAATATCCTGATGAACTCGGTAGAGTAACTTGAAGCAATAAGTCTGAACTGCGTTTGTCGTAGTATGTTATGCTACCACTTATTCTGTTGTTAAAAAATCCATAATCAATATTAACATCAAACATCACTGACTTTTCCCAGCTTAAAAGTGGATTTGGCAAAGTTGCCGGTATTATAGCCGAAGATCCATTATAACCCCCGGTGGCTACATAAAATCCTAGATGAGCATAATCGTCAATATTTGCATTTCCGGTGAGTCCATAAGAGGCTCTAAGTTTTAGGAAACTTATTGTTCCGTTCTTCGAAATAAAGTTTTCATCGCTTATTATCCATCCGGCAGAAACTGCAGGGAAAATACCGTAACGGTTGTCGCGTCCGAAACGAGAGCTGCCGTCGGTTCTTATGCTAAAGCCTGCAAGATATTTATTCAACAGTTTGTAATTTACTCTGAAGAAGTAAGAATCAAAAGCAAAACCTGTTGAATAACTATATCCAGACATATTTGAAGGATCTGCTGACCCGGGACTTCTAAGAATATCATTTGGAAAATTCCATCCGTTAAGTCCAACACCGCTGGTTTTACTCCTTTGATAGGATTGACCTAAAGTGAAATCTGCGTCTTGATGTTCTCCCAATTTTAAATTATAGGTAAAATAGTTGTTAGTAGTATAATTGTAAACATTAGTTCTTCTGTCCCAAGCTGATGAAACAGAACCTGTATCTTGAACATTTCTAAACCTGAATTCGTCTTCGCCCAAATTCATAAAGTCAACACCAAACTCAGATCTAAAACTCAAGTTTTTTGTAAATTCATAGTTAAGATATAATCCGGTGATGGATCTAAAAGAGTTTGCCTGGAAATGCCAATTTTCGAGTTGCCAGAGAGGATTTCTATATGGATCAAAATATGTACCATCCGGATTATAAACCGGAATATAAGGTAAATTTTGTTGAGCCAATCCTAAACCTCCTGCATCTCCTGTTGGCACTCTTTTGTTTTTACTGTAAGAAACAGACATATTACTTCCAATATTGAGTTTGTCTGTAGCCTTGTTTTCAACATTAATTCTTCCGCTGATTCTATTGTAAGAATTTCCGATAACAAAACCTTCTTCATCTTTATAGGTGACTCCCATGTAAAAGATAGTTTTTTCGTTACCGCCTTGAGCAGTAGCTGAAACTTCCTGCACAAATCCACGACGCAGCACTAAATCAATCCAATCAGTTCCACCAAGCGCTGCTATGCTATCGGCCATAGCTCTTGTAATAGGACTTCCATTGATGGGTGTATAAATAATCGAATTTTTATCCTCTGGATCAAGGCCTTTGAGAACTCTTGCCGAATCTCTCAATGAAAGATGTTGTTCAGCGTTAATAAGTTCGATTCTGTTTGCAGCTTCCACAAAACCACTATAATAGTTAATATTAAATTTTGTTTTGCCTGCACTTCCTTTTTTAGTTGTAATTAAAACGACTCCATTAGCTCCGCGTGACCCGTAAATTGCTGCAGCAGCAGCATCTTTTAAAATTTGAATTGATTCAATATCATTTGGGTTTAAATCGCTCAGTGCATTAAATCCAGTACCTGTGTTATTAGCCGAAAAATCTCCTGTTGTTACAGGAATGCCATCAATTACATACAATGGTTGAGATCCTGCAGAGATTGAATTTGTTCCACGCACTTTAATATTTATGGGAGCTCCTGCCATACCATTAGCAGTTGTTACCTGTACACCTGCAGCTCGACCTTGTAATGAAGATTCCAAACTTGGCAAAACCGCATCGCCTAAATCATCGGAACTTATTGAAGATATTGCTCCGGTAACATCTCTTTTTTGTCTTCTTCCGTAACCAATAACTACAACATCTTCGAGCACTACGGCATCATCTTCGAGTTTGACATTTAAGGTAATGGTTTTATTAGCCTCAATAAGAAGCTTGTGTTCTTGTTTTTTCATCCCCACAAAAGATATTTCAATAATTCTCTCACCCGCAGGAATATTCCCTATAACAAACTCACCATTAATACCGGAGATTACACCTAATGAAGTATTTTTTACAACAATGTTAGCTCCAAACAATGGATCTCCATTAGAGTCTGTCACAATTCCTTTTACTGTTCCGGTTTGTGAAAAAACCTGATTGAAACAAAAGACCAAACTTAACCAGAATACAATGCTTAATACCTTTTTCATATTCAAAAATTTATTGACGTAAAAATATAAAATTATAACAAAATTTTAACAAAAAATCTGTTTTTAAATATGTTTAATTTTTTTTAAACAATTATTAAAAATTCTATTTTTGAAAAAACAAAAATTTAATGATATGAAAAGAGTACTTTTAGCAACAGAAAAACCTTTTGCAGCTGATGCTGTTATTGAAATTGAAAAGATTGCAAAATCTTCGGGTTACGAATTAGTGAGACTCGAAAATTATAAAACAAAAGACGAGCTTTTAAACGCTGTTAAAGATGTTGATGCAATCATCATTAGAAGTGATATTGTTGATAAAGAAGTTATAGAAGCAGGTAAAAATTTGAAAATAGTTGTAAGAGCCGGAGCCGGTTATGATAATATTGATCTGAATGCAGCTACCGAACATAATGTTGTAGCAATGAATACGCCGGGACAAAATTCGAATGCTGTTGCAGAACTTGCCTTCGGTATGATGATTTATCATGCAAGGGCTTTCTTCTCCGGCAAATCAGGTTCTGAATTGAGAGGCAAGACTATTGGTATTCATGCTTACGGTAATGTAGGAAAATATGTTGGAATGATAGCTAAAGGTTTCGGTATGAAAATTTATGCTTTCGATCCTTTTGTTGATGATGCTTTAATGCATGCTGACGGTGTAATTCCTGTAAAATCTGTTGAAGAATTGTATAAAAATTGTCAATACGTTTCTTTGCACATTCCTGCAAATGAAAAAACTAAAAAATCTATAAACAAAGATTTAATGATGTTGATGCCTAAAAATGCGGTTTTAGTTAATACTGCAAGAAAAGAAGTTATTAGCGAAGTTGATTTGCTTGAAGTAATGTCTCAACGTAAAGATTTTGCTTATCTTTCTGATATCGCGCCTGATTGTGCTGCTGAAATGACAGAAAAATTCCCCGGAAGATTCTTTTTCACTCCGAAAAAAATGGGAGCTCAAACCGAAGAAGCCAATGTAAATGCCGGGATTGCTGCTATCAAACAAATTATTGATTTCTTCGAAAAAGGAGATGTTAGATTTAAAGTTAATTAAACTATTATTTTTCAAAATATCTCCAATTTAAGCCTGCCCTGTGCAGGCTTTTGTTTTAATAGTAAACTCTAATTACATAATTGAAAATGATGGATTTGAGTTAAATTTACTGAAAACACATATTGTTTAAATGATTGATAATTTTGTTTTTGTTTTCATTATCGGTGATTGTGTTAAGTATAATAGTTAGAAAATTGTTTTTATTGATATAATCTTTTGAATATGAAAAATTTATGTCGTATATCCATGAAATTTGAAGCAACTTAAAATCATTCAATGTTTTTAAATCGGTTTTTGAGACTACAAAATTGTTGAGAAAACTCTTAAGAACATTTTCAGAGATTGCAGGATTTGTACTTAATCCATATTCGAGTGAAATGTTACGCGGTCCGGTTTCTTTGTAATATTTTGATACAATTGAAAATATGTCGCACTTGTCGGCATCTCTGGTAATTTTTGAAAAAAATTTTTCTTCTTCCGAGTATTTTTCCGGAATAGAAATTAAACCATGTGCGTAAACTGCTTTTCTGATTAAAATTATTGTGTCGTTATCTAAATCAGCAAAAAAGTTTTCTTTGTCAATAACATCGCAACCAATTTGCCCGTGGTACAAGTTTTCGGTATCTTTAAATGTATTAAAATAATAGTATTGATAAAAGCGTCCAATATCATGAAAAAGTCCGCATAAGCCTGCGGTAAAAATTTGTTTTTCAGTGAGATTTTCTGTTTTTGCAATTTTTACTGCATGTTTAAAAACCTCTTTACTATGATTTATTTTTAGATTTATATTTTGTTTGTAATCACTATCGTTTCGTTTTTGTAAGTATTTTGCAACGTAGTCATCGAAAATTTTTTGAAAAGCAGTAAAATTATTTGATTCCATTGTTTTTTAGATACTCGAAAGTCTGTGTACTTAATTTTCTTAATTTTTTCCTGTAAATGGTGTAAAATACGATTGCTAATAGCAATAAAGGTATAACTCCAAGAAAAATTCCAATAATGACAAAACTTAAAATCAGAGGGTGGGTAAGATTAAAATCAGATTTTACCGACAACTTATTTTTTTTGTATTTAATAACGATAATAAACTTGTCTTTTTTTGCAATAATAGAATTCTTGTTAAGAATTTCAACCTTGTCATTGGGAAATCCGGATTTATAAACATTTATAATATCTTCCGGTAACATTTATTTATGATTTTCTTTCCAGAGTTTTAATCTTTTTTCGAGTTCTGGCATCATATCGAGTTTTATTTGCGATACGCAAGCCCGAAGGCCTTCTGACTTTTCACTGCCGGTATTTCCTAAAGAGATAGCACTGATACCGTATCTTAGTAATTCTTCGATTATTTGATTACCGTCCATCCCGGGAAAAGCGATAGTAAAATAAAAACCATCGGCTAAGTCTTCTTCGAGGTCTTTATCATAAACTATGTAAAAACCTGCATCGGTAAACAATTTTTTCATAATGCGAGCTCTTTCTCCATATTCCTTGACTTCTTTGATGAAATTAAATTTACCGTCATTAGCAGCTTTTAACATTGCAGCAAGCCCGTATTGAGCAGAATGGCTAACACCCGAACTTAATGCATAAATAAGTCTTTGAACAAAAGTATATCCAAATTTATCTGACCCAAATCTTGTGAGTAGGTTTGGATAGGAGCGATGATAAATTTTGTCGGAGATTGCCACAATTCCAATTCTCTGACCTGCGTAAGTAAATGCTTTTGACCCCGAAATCAGAAGGACATAATTCTCTGTATAATTTGCCACAGAAACCTGGTAAGGAGGTTGTCCCGGATGATAGAGGTCTCTTCTGAAATCCATGCCGAAATATGCTAAATCTTCTATTACGATGACATCATATTTGTTTGCAAGTTCTCCGATAATTTGAAGTTCTTCATCAGTTAAACATATCCAAGATGGATTATTTGGGTTTGAATATATAATAGAATTTATATTACCTTTAATGAGCATGGATTCTAATTTCTCTCTGAGAGCTTCACCCCTGTAATTATAGACATCAAAACTGTCGAATTTATATCCAAGAACTTTAAACTGTTGCTTCTGAACAGGGAAACCGGGGTCAATAAACAAAGCCGTATCTCTTTTGGGATCAAGATTAGAACACATCATAAATGTTGCATAAGCTCCCTGCATACTTCCTACAGTTGCAATACATGATTCCGGACTAACATCAATTCCCATAAACAACTTGATGAATCTGGAAGCTTCTTGTTTTAATTCTTTTACCCCGTCAACCATAGGGTATTTGCTGACCACACCTTTTTTTAATGCATCAATTTCTGCATTAACACCAATTTCAGGAGGATTAAGTCCGGGAACCCCCATCTCCATTCGCATATATTTAATGCCTGTTATGTTACTGAGATTATTAACAATTCCCACAATTTCTCTTATGGTTGCTTTTGATAAATCTTTTATCCCGAAATTTTTTACTTCATTTCTTACAAGCTCCTGCGATAATGGTAAGTTATACATGTTCTAAAATTTTTTGTTTCGACTTAGCAATTATAATAAACTTAATTTAGATAAATCAATTTTATTATGTTTTTTACAACATATTATTTTTTTAAAATCATCATTATCAAAAATAGGTTGAAATCTTTTTAGATAGTATTCTTTTTGATATCCTGTACTGAAAAACTGAATAACATACATTGCTGTATCGGTAAATTCTTTAATTTTAAATAAACTTCGGGTATTGTAATTATCATAGCCTATATAATATCCCGGAGCTTTATCATAATAAATCTTTAATTGATTGCGTCTAACTTCCCATCCAAATGAGTCGGTTGAATTAAATGGTTCGTAAATAGATACTCCTCTATTATTCTCCAAAAAAACATATTTCGGTATTTCAGGAATATCATCACCCTGACTGTTCACAGGTTTCCAGTTGCCTATCATTTTTTCCTGCTGTTCTAGGTCTGCATCAGTTTGTCCACAATTGGTAAAAAAGAAACCAAAAGCTATGAATATTAAGAAAACTAATGCTTTAAGCACAATATTTTTCATTTCAAATAATATAATTTTAGGTTTTATTTGCTTCATCAGTTTTATTCCAGAACAATTTGTTTTCATTGTTATAAATTAATTTTTTATTATCAAACAGCCATTGAACAACTTTGATAATTTTTGTTTCATCGAAATCGATTCTATCAACTAAATCATTCAACAAAATTGGTTCAATTTTAATTATTTTTTTTATTTGTTCCAAAATAATATCAAATTCATAAGCACTTAATCCTAATTCATTTCTACGTGAGCATACATCACAAGTACCACAGCGTTGTGAATCTTTTTGACCGAAGTATGCAAGTAATTGCTGACTTCTACATTTGTTTTTACTCTCAGCATAGAGCAGCATTGCTTCCATTCTCGAAAGAGTACGTTCTTTTAGTGTATTCAGTTCTTCTCTTTTATAAACAATACCTCTTTCTTCTAGTCTTTCGGAGATAAAATGAATCAAAGGTTTATTTATTTTTGGAATATAATTTATAATTTTAAAGTGCGAAAGTTGTTTTAAAAGGTTATATATAGTATTAGGTTCAACACCAGCTTTTTTAGCGAGATATTCTTCGGAAATATTAACGTAATCATTAAATAATCCTGTGTAGGTTCGCAATAAAAGTTTTATGAAAATATCCAAACTATGATTTTCAACCTGGAATTTATACAAATCATCTCTGTTAACGATAAACATAATTCTGGAAGTGGTATTAACATCTGTGTGATATGAAATTAGTTCTGATAATTCAAGTATTTTTAATGAGTTGTATGTAGTTAGAACGTCAATTTTAAATTTTGAAGCAAAATCAAAAATATCGAAAGGATAGTCTAAATCTTTGCCTGCTCCGAAAGGAATTTGAAGGTAATTACATATCGAGTTATAAACCTTTGTAACAACTGGATATTCGGGGAAAGCGGTTGTCATGTTACGTTTTAGTTGGGCACTATCGGTTTTATTGGTTAATAAAAAAGCCCATGCTTCTTTACCATCACGACCAGCTCTTCCTGCTTCCTGAAAATAGGCCTCCAAAGAATCAGGTAAATCCATGTGAACAACAAATCTTACATCCGGTTTATCTATTCCCATACCGAACGCATTTGTGCATACCATTACACGAATCTCTCCTTTCTGCCATGCATCTTGTTTTAATTCGCGGTCCTTGGGATCAAGACCTGCATGATAAAAATCTGCCGAGATTTTATATTTTTTGAGTAATAAGGCATATTCTCTTGTTTTTCGGCGATTACGGACATAAACAACTCCACTGCCTTGAAATTTAGTAACAATTTTAAGTAAAGATTTTAATTTATCTTCGGTATGTGAAACAAAATAAGTCAGATTTTTACGTTCAAAACTTTTTTTGAATACATTCTTTTCTTTGAAAAGTAACTTATCTTGAATATCGTCAACCACTTCGGGAGTAGCAGTAGCAGTAAGAGCCAAAACAGGAACTCCGGGTAGTTCGTTGCGAATTTCGGCAATATTAAGATATGAAGGACGAAAATCATAACCCCATTGAGATATGCAATGCGATTCATCAACACAAATAAGATTAACATTCATTTCTTTGAGCTTGCTGCGGAAGAATTCATTTTGCAAACGCTCCGGAGATAAATACAAAAACTTGTAATCTCCGTAACATACATTGTTTAAATGTCTTTCAATTTCAATTTTGGACATTCCGGTATATATTGCAGCTGCCTTGATACCTCTTTTATGAAGATTCTGTACCTGGTCCTTCATTAAAGCAATTAATGGAGTAATCACTATACAAACTCCTGGATGAGCGAGCGAAAAAACTTGAAAAATTATTGATTTTCCTCCACCGGTTGGTAAAAGTCCTAGTGTGTCTTTACCCGCAGCAACCGACAATATAATTTCTTCTTGCAGTTCTCTGAATTTATCGTATCCCCAATATTTCTGAAGAATTTGTCTGTATTTGCTCATAAGCAAGATCCCATATTTTACAAATTTAAAAAAAAGTATTTGTTACTCAAACAAAAAGTTGTATTTTCGTGTGATTTTTTAATTCATAATTAAGAAGTAAATATGGCAAATTCAAAAATTTTATATGAAGGTCTTACATTTGATGATGTTTTATTGATACCTGCATATTCAGAAGTATTACCGAGTTTAGTAGAAATAAAATCAAAATTTTCCCGAAACATAGTATTGAATACTCCGATAGTCTCGGCTGCAATGGATACAGTTACCGATAGTCGTATGGCGATTGCTATGGCTCGAGAAGGCGGAATAGGAGTGATTCATAAAAATATGAGTATTCAGGAACAGGCTAAACATGTTTATCAGGTAAAAAGAGCCGAAAACGCAATGATTTTAAATCCTGTTACCATAAACGTTAACAGCAAAGTCGGAGAAGCCAAACAAATAATGATGGAGCATAATATTGGTGGTATTCCGGTTGTTGACGATAACCAAAAACTAGTAGGTATAGTTACCAGCAGAGATATGAGGTTTCAGACAAACATGAAACTCCCTATTAAGGATATAATGACAAGTGAAAATCTTATTACAACTGAGCAAGGCATAGAGCTTGAAAAAGCAAAAGAGATTTTTATGAAATATCGAATCGAAAAATTGCCGGTTGTTGATAAAGACCAAAAATTAGTGGGATTAATTACTTATAAAGACATAACAAAAGCAGATGCAAGTCCAAATTCCTGTAAAGACACCAGAGGAAGGTTGAGGGTTGCCGCTGCAGTAGGAATCTCATCAGATACATTCACACGAATGGAAGCTCTGATTGATGCTGGAGTTGATTCCATTGTAATAGACACAGCTCACGGACATACAAAAAGCGTAAACAATATTCTCAAAGAAGCAAAGAAAAAATTTAGTGGGGTTGATTTTGTTGTTGGTAATATTGCAACTGCAGAGGCAGCTAAAATGCTGGTTGATAATGGAGCAGATGCAGTAAAAGTTGGTATAGGACCGGGTTCAATTTGTACTACAAGAGTGGTTGCTGGTGTGGGGGTTCCTCAATTATCAGCGATTATGATAGTTGCCGAAGCTCTTAAAGATACTGATGTCCCGATAATTGCCGACGGTGGTATAAGATATTCAGGAGATATTGTTAAAGCAATTGCAGCAGGGGCTCACTCAATTATGGCTGGAGGTCTATTTGCCGGTACTGAAGAAGCTCCCGGAGAAACCATAATATTTAATGGCAGAAAATTCAAATCATACAGAGGAATGGGCTCGCTCGAAGCTATGCAGCAAGGTTCAAAAGACAGATATTTTCAGGATATGGAAGATGATATCAAAAAACTGGTACCGGAAGGAATTTCCGGTAGAGTTCCATATAAAGGAACTTTAAACGAAGTAATTTACCAATTAATAGGTGGACTTAGAGCGGGTATGGGTTATTGTGGTTGCGAAAATATCGAAAAATTGCGTCAAAACGGAAGGTTTGTGAGAATAACAACTAACGGCGTAATTGAAAATCATCCTCATGATGTTACTATCACAAGAGAAGCTCCCAATTATTCGAGAGCAGATTAAGAGGTAATTAAAAATTGTTAAATTATAAAAGTCTTAAATTATGAAAAAGATTTTTTGGGGATTAGTTTTAGTTTTTTCGGTTTGCTTGTTAAATGCTCAGGAAAGAACAATTTTGGAAATTGACGACGAAAAGATTTCCGCAGAGGAATTTCTGCACATCTACAAAAAAAATAACACCAGCGATAACGCCATGACTTATGAGGCTATGAACGAATACATGAATTTATTCGTTAATTTCAAACTTAAAGTTCATGAAGCAAAAAAATTAGGTCTCGATACTCTGGCATCTTTTAAACAAGAGCTTGCCGGCTATCGTTCTCAGCTTGCTCAACCTTATTTAACAGACAAAAAAGTAGAAGAAGAGCTTTATCTTGAGGCATACGAACGCATGAAATATGATATAGAGGTCTCGCACATTTTAATAAAAGTAAATCAAAATTCCTCGCCTGAAGATACTTTGAAGGCATATAAAAAGATTTATGAAATCTATAACAAACTAAAAAAAGGAGAAGATTTTGTGAAACTTGCAAGAGAATATTCTGAAGACGAATCTGTTGCTATGAATGATGGGAATCTCGGTTTTCGAACAGTTTTTAGCCTTGTTTATGATTTCGAAAATTATATGTATAATACTCCTGTAGACTCTTTCTCCGAGCCTTTCAGAACTAGATATGGATATCATATTTTAAAAGTGACAAACAAAAGACCAGCTAAAGGCAAGTACAAAGTTGCTCATATTATGCGACTTGTACCAAAAGGTTCGGGAACAAAACTTGATGAAGATGCTAGAGCTATTATGGATACTGTTTATCAAAAGATTAAACAGGGTGAAGATTTCGAAAAACTTGCATTTCAATACAGTGAAGATCGTCGTACTGCTGAACAGGGTGGTGTAATTGGTTGGGTTACTGTTGGTGGAAGAATGATTAAAGAATTTGAAGATGCCGTTTTCAGTCTCGAAAAACCTGGAGATATTTATCCGTTATTAAAAACAACTTACGGTTATCACTTGATAAAACTTCTTGAAATAGAACCAATTAAACCATTTGAGGAAGTTAAAAATGAAATTAAATCTAAAATCAGCAGCAGCGATAGAACAAGTAAAAGTCGTGATGCTATTTTAAAACAACTAAAAGCTGAGTATAATTATAAAACTTATCCTCAAAACTTAAAAGAAGTATATGCCGTTGTTACTGACAGCATATTTTCAGGTTCGTGGAAATTGCCCGAAGACCTTGAAAGATACAATAAAAACCTAGTATCATTTCTCGATAAAAACTATACTCAATTAGACTTTTTAATGTATCTCAAAAAATATAATCGCAAACAAACTCCTATAAATCTTAAAATTTTTATTGATAATTCTTTGTCGAATTTTGGAGAAAAAATGCTTTTAAATTACGAAGAATCAATCTTAGAAAACAAGTATCCCTCGTTTAAATACCTCGTAAATGAATATCACGACGGAATTTTATTATTCGATTTAACCGATAAAATGGTTTGGTCTAAAGCTATAACCGATACTATAGGTTTACAGGCTTTTTATCAAGCTAACAAGGATAAATACATGTGGGGAACAAGAATCGAACTTAAAGAATACAAATGTACAGATTTAAAAACTGCAAAAGCTCTTTACAAAGCATTAAATAAGAAATTTGATAATCTGTCCGTAATTGATAAATTAAATAAGAAAAATCCGGAAACCGTTGTTTTAGCAAAATCAGAAATAAAGGAAAAGAATGAATCTTCCTTGAAGGATAAGCAATTATCTGATACTCCCGGCAGTAAATATGTATTTTTAGATGAAACTAATTTTATCGTTAGAACAATTATAATTAGAGGTCCGGAACATAAATCCCTAAATGAAGCAAGGGGTATAATCACTGCCGATTATCAAAATTATCTCGAACAGGAATGGATAAAGGAACTTAAAAATAAATATACGGTTACGGTTAATTATGATGTTTTAAAATCATTGGCGGGAAAATAATCTATAATGAAAAAGATTATATTATTTCTGGTTATAATTTCTATAGTTGCAATTTCGTGTAAGAAATCATCAAAAACCGAGGATGCCGAAATTTTAGTAGAAGCTTACGGTGATGTTCTTACACGAAATCAACTAAATGCTGCCATTCCAAAAAATTTATCTACTAAAGACAGTACTGCTTTCGCTAAAATGTATATCGAAAATTGGTTGGCTGAAAGGCTAATTTTTAATTTTGCCAAAGAAAAAATTAAGGACACTATAGAAATTCATAAAAAAGTTGAAGATTACCGAAGAAGTCTTTATGTAAGTAAGTATGAAAAAGATTTTATTTATTCTCAAGTAGATGAAAAGGTAAGTGTTGAAGAAATTGAGAAATATTACAATAACCACCTGAACGATTACGTTTTAAGCAATACTTATGTTAAAGCTTTTTATTTGACGATGAACGCAGATATTAATGTCTATTATGAAGTTTTGAATAAAGTTTCCACATCGGGGCTTAAAGATAAAAAGGCTTTAATAGAATATTGTGTTGGAGCAGATCGAGAAGTTTTCTTTTTTGAAGAATTTATTGAATTGAGAGAATTTTTGAGTATCATAAATTATAAAGGAAATTTTGATGATGCTGATTTGCTCTCAAGGAATGTGTTGGATTTTGTTGTAGATAAAAAACGTTATATTGTTAAATTTGATGAATATTATATCAAAGGTCAAGTTATGCCGTTTGAACTTGCAAAACCTTTAATTTATAAAAAAATAATAAATAAAAGAAGAGAAACAGAACGAACAAAATTTGTTTCAGAGTTAATGAATAATGCCAAAGAATTAGGCAAAATAAAATATTATTATGATAAGAAGAATTAGTTTAGTCGTCGCAGCGTGTTTTTCTATAATTTTTGTTTATTCACAATCAAATGTGATAGATCAAATAGTTGCGAAGGTTGGGAATGAGATTATTTTAAAATCTGATATCGAAAATCAGTATTATCAGTTTCTTGCTCAGGGATATGTAGAAGAGGAAGATCTAAGATGTGAAGTTTTAGAGGAGTTGTTGTTTCAAAAACTATTGTATCTGCAAGCTAAGGCCGATAGTATTCAAGTTACAGACAGAGAGGTTGAAAGCGAACTTGACAGAAGGTTGAGTATTTTTATCACTCAGTATGGTTCAGAAGAAAAACTAGAGGAATATTTCGGCAAAAGTATTAGCGAAATAAAAAGTGATTTCAGGGAGTTGATACGAGAGCAGATGATGACTCAAAA
>Ga0208824_1000625_pt1 | contig 36527 bp, 29 predicted proteins | sample AD_JPNTR3_MetaG_FD_184447 | JGI IMG/M metagenome (GOLD analysis project Ga0208824, IMG submission 184447) | Active sludge microbial communities of municipal wastewater-treating anaerobic digesters from Japan - AD_JPNTR3_MetaG (SPAdes) (version 2) | ecosystem: Engineered > Bioreactor > Anaerobic...
CTGGCAGACCTGGTTGGCATTACCCGGCAAACCGCGGTCCTGGCCTTTGATTTTGGGGATGGGTTTTCAAATATGCTATTTCCCACCAATGCGTTGCTGCTGATAGCCCTGTCGTTTACCGTAATAAGCTACCCTAAATGGATTGCCTGGACCTGGAAACTCCAGCTTATGATCCTTGGTATAACCTCGGTCTTTTTAGCCATTGCGGTGGCAATCCACTTTGGGCCCTTTTAAAATTTGCTCCTATCCCACAGGACTGGAAATTCGGGAAGCATCTCGATAGCCCGGGGCAGGAGCCCGTTGGCCCAGGCTAGAAAGAGGCCATAATTTGTTACGGGGATACCCAGAGCACTCAGAGTTTCGAGCCGGTGCTTCATGGCCTGACCGGTCATCATACAGCCCGCACAATGAATGACGATATCATCGGGAGTGATGTCATCAGGGAGCTGGCGTACCGTCTGGAAGCGTGCATTGGGGGTCACAAGGCGGCCAAAAAGCCGGGGAATCTTAACGGACGCAATATCGTCGGCGCCCCGATGGTGAGAACAGGCTTCCATTACAAAGACCCGGCTGCCGGGCTTAAAAGCAGAGAGACTCCGCAGTCCCTGCACGAGGGATGCGAGCTCCCCCTTTTTCCGGGCAAAAAGGATGGAAAAACTCGTCAGAGGCTGGTCATCATCAATATCGGCGGCAACCTTGGAAAAAACCTGGCTGTCGGTGATGACCAGTTTAGGCCGTTCCGTAAAGCTCCGGTAGGCTTCATAGAGTTCCCGTTCCTTGACCACCGTTACCCGGCAGTCCCGGTCCAGCGCATCCCGGATGGTTTCCACCTGGGGCTGAATGAGACGGCCCCTGGGAGCTGCCAGGTCTATGGGCACCACTAGTAAGAGGTGGTCCCCTTCACAGACAAGACCGTCCAGAGGACCAGCCTCAAAGACCGCTTTTTGTGCCAGGGCTGCCAGGGCCCGCCTGAGCTCTGCCCCGCCGTTCCGGGAATTATTATCCACCAGCACATAGGGAAGCCCCTTTACTGCCAGGGAGTCGAGCCAGGCCTGTTTCTGTCCATGGACCGGCAGATCCCCATGGGTTACCGCAAGCACCAGGGGTTTGCCGCCAGCAAGGAGCTTATTTGCAAGCTCTGCTTCGGCGGGCTCCGGGGGCCGGTTTGCCGCAGTAACAAACACATGGGCCGAGGCTGTGGCCAGGCGGTTCTCGGTTTTCTCAAGCCGTTTCCGGCCCAATTCACCCTCGTCATCGATGCCCGCCGTATCTACGAAGGCAACCGGGCCCCATCCGGGGAGTTCCATCTTACGGGTCACCGGGTCCGTGGTGGTCCCCGGAACGGGAGACACAATGGAGACTTCCTTTTCAAAAAGGGTGTTTATCAAACTGGATTTCCCCGCATTGCGGAGCCCCACCACTACAATAGAGGCTGATTCCGATAGGGGACTCTGCAAACCAGCACTGGGACCGGGGTCCCTCAACGTATTCACATGCGCTGTTTCTTCCATATTAAAGGCGCTCCTTAGAATCCGGTAATGATGACGAACTTCCTTGTTGCTGCCCCTCTGGCTGTGTCGGCTCTGCCGCTGTGGCCGGCTCTGCCGCTGGGGTCGAATCTGTTGCTGTGGCCGGCTCTGCCACTGAGGTCGAATCTGTTGCTGGGGTCGAATTTGCCGCAATGTTCGGCTCTGCCGTTGTGGCCGGCTCTGCCGCAGATGATGAAGGGGATGTCAATAAAAAGGAAAACCGGGCCTTTATTACTTCCCTATCCAGGCCAGTGAGGCGGGAGAGTTCATCAATATATTGATGAACCTTCGCGTCCCTATCGGCTGTTGTTGCCCCGGCGCCTGACTGCCAGTCGGCGGCAAGAGCCTTGAGTGTCTCGTAGGGGAGGTCCTTCCTGAGCAGGTTCAGCAAAGCCCGGGACTGGAGCATATTCTGAATACAGCGTTCGGGCCGAACCCGCAGGGCCGGGAGCAGGTCCCGGGCCAGGGTGTTGAGAGCCCGTTCAAGGTCTGAGGCAGAGCCGATAAAGGCATCCACCATAAAGGGGGTAAAGGCGTTTAGCTGGAGGAAGCCCTCCTGGGCGTAATTCGGAATGGATGCGGCCCGGTGTTGAGCCCGGATGGCCAGTCCCATGGCAAATTCCAGCAATACGGGGTTCGTTTTAACGGGCATGGCGGTAGAACCCCATTGCAGAGCCGGGTGCTCCAGTTCACCCACCACGGTCGATGTATAAAACATGAGGTCCCGGCATAGCTTTACAATATTGGCACCGATCAGGGCAAACCCATTGGCCACCTCAGAAAAATCGTCCCGCTGGGCAACCGCATCGGTGAGATTCTGGCTGCGCTGCAAGGGGAGCCCCGTAAGCCTGCGGAGCTGCTGTTCCGCCGCAAAAAGATAGGCTGCGGAAGCGCCGAGGCCTATGCCGGTGGCGGTTCCCCCCAGGGGAATGGTTCGGGCCCGCTCTTTTAATTTACCCAGCCTCCAGCGGTCCCGCTCTGCCGAACCTGCCCAGGCGGAGGCCACCTGGGATAGGTCCATGGGAAGGGCGTCCTGCCATTCGGTGCGGCCCATGATGGTGATACCCCGCCAGGCCTGCTCCCGTTCTACCAGGGCTTCCTGGAGAGCAATGACTGCTGACTCAAGAATGCGGATCCGGCGTTGAATGACAATGATGGCAGCGGTGCTTACCACATCGTTGGTGGACTGGGAACGGGCTCCATCATCAAGAAAATGAAACAGATCAGGCCGTCCCAGACGCTGGGCCACCTCGTCGGCAAGCACTTCACAGATATTCATGTGCAGACTGGTCCCGGCCCCGCCCTGGGCCAGGTCCAGGGGGAACCGGTGGTCAAGACGGCCAGAGCGGATGTCCGCCAGGACCTGGAGCACCCTTTCAAACACAGAGTCCGGCCAGGGATGTTCGGTCTCCTGCAGGGCCCGGAGGGCCGCTTCCTTAACCTCCCCCAGGGCCTGTATAAACTCGCTGGGCGTCCGGTATTGCGGTAACTGGCCGCCTCCGGCCGGGCCGTAGCCGAAGTTCCGGAGGGCCGCCATGGTCTGTTCCATACTCATAGGGCATCCCCCCGTTCCCAGCTCAGCCTGAGGCCCCGGCCCATAACCCGGACCGACAGACAGCCCACACACTGAAAACCCGATTCATCAATACAAATTTTGCCGGGATACAATAGATAGTGCTTTTTATGCAGCACCGGGGTGATGTTCGGCATGAGTACATTAGCCCCCGCCTCGAGCATCTGTTCCCGGCCCTCGGGATGTATGGTCCCCGCGGCGGTCGTGGCCGGGATGTGGCAGAGGGGAACCGCAAGACGGAGCAGGGCCGTAGCCCGGATTGCCCGCTCCAGGTCTCCACCCCTTGCTCCGCCAAGGGGTGTCTCCGGATGGGGTATAAAGGGGCCTACCCCGCCCATCTCCATCTTAAGACTCTGGGCAAGCAGTACATTCTGTATGAGGGTTTCATCGGTTTCCCCGGGGAGGCCCGTCATAAAGCCCGAACCAAGCTGGAGCCCCGCCGCCCGTACATCCTCCAGCGCCTTTAGTCGGCGCTTCAGACTGATGCCGCCCCGGAGGTACCGGTGCAGTTCCGGATCGGAAGTCTCGAACCGCATCAGGTAGCGGTCAGCCCCCGCCGCCCGGAGTTCCTCATATTCCCGGCGGCTTCTGATGCCAAAACTCAAGGTGATGGCGGCCTCCGGCCCGGCGGCAGCCCGGGCAGTTTCGGTGAGCCTTAAAAGCCCCTCCCCGGCCAGGGCAGGGTCTTCTCCGCCCTGGAGCACAAAGGTCATAAACCCGGCCCGCCGCCCCGCCCGTATCGTCTCCGCCAGTTCCTCATGGCTCAGCCGGTACCGGACCGCCCCGCTGTTGCTCCGCCGGATCCCGCAATAGAGGCAATCCATGGCACAGTGATTGGTCACTTCTATGAGGCCCCGGAGGAGCACCCTGTCCCCATGAACCGCGTCGGCGGTCTTCCGGGCCAGGGCCTTAAGCTCATCCAGGGGAAGGGCCGCAAGCTCCCGGATTTCCGCTTCGGAGGCGGGCCGGGGATAGGTAGCGGACCGGGGATAGGGTGCGGCCGGTGCAGCTGCTGAGCTCATGGAGGTGCTGTCAGGGGCTGCCGCCGGGCCCGTACCTGCACGGCCAGGGTCAGCGCCGAGGTCTTCGGGGTACATTGCCGGAACCCCAGGTTCGTTCATCAATCTAATGCTCATAGATACAGGTCCCGGGCCCCCGCCTCGGTCTCTTTAAGGGCCGTATCCAGGTAGCGCTTGCCCTTAGGAGTGGCATCGTCCTTCATTTTCTGGATGAGGGCGAGACCCTTTTCCCGGGTGGCGGGAGAAGCGTAGTCATAGAGATATTCCGCAAAGGACACAAGTCCATTGGGAAGACAGAATTCCTTGATAAGCCCAGGCTTTGCCAGGTCCATAAAGTCGGCGCCGGTCCGGCCCTTGCGGTAACAACCGGTACAGAAACTGGGCACATAACCATCATCAATCAGGTCCGAGATGGTCTCCTCCAGGCCCCGCAAATCTCCGATGGCAAACTGGGCAGGATGCTGGTCCTGAGTTTCAGCGGCAGTCTGTGCCCCATGGCCAATACCGGCTTCTTCAGTGTCCTTCTTTTCCTCATAGCCCCCCGGGTCGGTTCGGGAACCGGCGGAAATCTGGCTTACCCCATAGGCGAGGAGTTCCTTGCGGAACTCGGTCCGTTCCCGGGTAGAGAGTATGATGCCTACAGAGGGCCGGGCAATCCGTAGGATCGCTACAATTTTACGGAAATCATCGTCGGACACCGGGTTCGGTACAACTTCGGCCCAGGGAGCCCCCGGGGCATATTCGATACGGGGAACGCTCACCGTATGGGGACCCCAGCCGAAGGTTTCTTCCAGGTGCCGCGCATGTTCCAGCATGGCAACAAGTTCGTAGCGCCAGGAGCCAAGGCCGAACAGGGCCCCAAGCCCGATATCATCACAGCCCCCTTCCATGGCCCGGTCCATCACATAGAGCCGGTACAGATAGTCCGCCTTGGGGCCCGACGGATGGGCCCGCCGGTATAGTTCCGGGTCATAGGTTTCCTGGAAACAGACATAGGTTCCAATCTGGGCCTGCTTCAGAGCCCGGAAACCCTCCACATCCAGGGGAGCCAGCTCCACGTTAATCCGCCGCACCCGGGCCTTTCCAAGGCGTATCTTGTAGCAGGTTTCAATTGCCTTAAGGGTATATTCCAGGGATTGTTTGGGAGATTCACCGGAAATAATCAGCAGCCGTTTATGCCCCTGGGAAAGGAGTATCTCGGTCTGCCTGGCAATTTCATCCATAGAAAGGACTACCCGCTTCATCTCCCGGTTATCCAGGCGGAAGCCGCAATAGACGCAGTTATTCACACAGTAATTACCCGTATAGAGGGGGGCAAACAGAACCATCCGTTTACCGTAAATCTGTTCTTTCACCCAGCCGGCGGTGGCTAGCAGGGCTTTCATCTGGTCCGGGTCCTCGATGGCTGCAAGCTCTGCCGCTTCCTCCGCAGTAAGCCCCTGCAGGGTCCTGGCCTTTTCCAGAATGGCTTCTACACGGTGAGCGCTCGGCGCAGGACACCGGGAAAGTTCAGAAAGTTTTGAATAATCTAAAAAGGTTGATGGAAACCCGCCGGCCTGTGCAGTATCCCCGAGGCTATCGGCCGCGGCCGCTGCCCGTTCATCAATCTGCTGTGCTGTCTTCATTGGAATCCTCCCGGTATCCCGTCAGAACCGACTTGACCTGGACGCCCGACAGCCGCCCCAGGGGGCCTGTAAGCGCACCGATCTGGTCCGTCGTTCCTTCGACGACCAGGGAAATGACCTGTACGCCCTTGTCCCGAAAGGGCATGCCAAGACGTCCCTGGATAATGTGGTTGTGGGATGAGAGGATTTGATTAACCTGGCCGACCGATTCGCGGCCCTGGATAAGGATGGCTACAACGCCAATTCTCTTCTCCATTGGAAACTCCTTTGGATCCGATATGGACAGATGAAGTGCACCTTGAGGTTGGGACAATCCTCCCTCTCAGTCGTTTTTATTTTATCGAGTATTTTTTATCGAGTCAAGGGGCCCAATGCCTCATTTATTATTGCAGAACCACACACCAGTGTTTGTCCGTAGGGCGGTACAGGAATATATAAGAAGTAGAAGCAGCAGGGGTAAATTGAATATTATGGTTTGCATCGCCAGCATCTGCAAATTGACTCAAAACTATAACCGTTCCTGAAATGCTAGCGGCTTGAGCAAGGCTTTGATCATAGGAATTGCTTAATTGAAGCCAGCCATACCAATCACTTCCTTCTTTAAACTTGAATTGGCAGGAGGTTCCGCTGGTGAGGGACCGGCTTACTTCCAGGATAGAGCTATCCGCGGAAGAAGGACTCATCGCTACCCCGCTTACCCAATCCGAAAGGGTTCCCATGAGGCTTACCGTAACCTGTGGAGTACCGCTCCCATAGGAGACATCGTTAATCAGTGTTTGGCCAGATACTCCGCTTTCCAGGGCCAGGACACGCACCCCATAGCCCGCCACGTTGTTTATTGTAATAGATGAGCCGACCGACCAGCTTGCATCATCGCTTCCAAAGAGTGTATGTACTGCCTCTGGAACCTGCGAGAGGGTAAGGGTAAAAGACGCCTGTGCAGCACCGGTATTCATGACAACCAGGGTCCGTTCGTTCTCCAGTCTCCGTTCATAGGCAAAAACACCATCCTGATTCTTAATAAGCTGATAAGCACCCCTGCGAAGGCTGGCCCGGTCCTTTCTCAAGGTGATCAGGGCCTTATGCCAGGAAAGAAGGCTTGTGCCGTCGCTTTTCTGATTTGATGCGCTATTCCAGTCAAAGAGCTGGCGGAGGTTTATATCATTTCCGGCAGCTCCGGTCATGCCAATCTCATTCCCATAGTAAATAAATGGAGTACCAGGGCCGGTAAGCTGCAGGGCAGCCTGCAGGCGAACCCTAGCGGCATCACCATTAAAGGTTGTCATGGGGCGGCTTACCACATTGTCATGATTTGAAGTAAAAGTTCCCATCCAGCCTCCGGCGGGAACTACCGAAGACTGGACCCACTGCCAGTGACTGTTTAAGGCATTTGTATCCAGAGTAGCGGCAGCATACGCAAAGGGGAAATCCAGCGTCATGTGAAAACCCGGAACATCATCCTTATTCATATACTGCACCAGATTGGTTTGATCGCTGGTCCAGTTCTCTGCAACCATAAATTTGGCATACCCAGCGCTTGCATATTCATCCAGCAGAGATCGGACCTTCTGCCAATGCTGGAATGTCTTGGGCTGATCCGCATAACCAGAGCCACTGGTGTTCCAGTCTTCGTACAGGTACTTTACCGCATCAATGCGCATGCCATCGAATCCAAAATTAAGCCAGTTTAGGAACACATTTGCCATGGCATCCCGAACATCGGGATTATCATAATTGAGGTCCGGCATGCCTTCCCAGAAAATACCATAATAGTAGGATCCATTTATTGGTCCATGAAAATCACTGTATGTATCCCAGCCGGTCCATCCGCTGGGCCTGGGATTTCGCCAGATAAACCAGTCACGATAGGAGCTGCTGGTACTGCCTGCGGATTGGATAAACCAGGGATGCTTATTAGAAACATGATTGGGAACATAATCGAAAATGATACGCATTCCTCGACTATGAACCTGCTGAATCAGGGTTTTAAGGTCATCGTTGGTTCCAAGCCGGGGGTCTACGGTATATAAATCTATTGCATCATAGCCATGCAGATTGCTGTTCGTGCTGTTGGAACGGAAAATCGGGGAAAGCCATATGGCTGTAACTCCCAGATCATTCTGCAGATAACCCAAGTTATTGAGTATACCCTGTAGATCCCCTATGCCATCATTACCGTCTGAATCGGCAAAGGCAGGAACCCAAAGATGGTAAAAAACTGCATCCTTATACCAGTCATTGTCCGCAGTATGCAGACTATTGCTGGTATCGGGATTCACCTGTTTTATAGAATGAAAATAGTCCCCTGTTATGAGATCATTGGAATAATAGGGCTCAGTTTCAGGATTAGGATTGCAGCCAGAAAATGCTGCAGCAACAATAAAAAAGATGCTTATTGCACGAAAAACGCGAAGAAAAAAGCGAGAACCTTTCATGAAAAGCTCCTGGTATGGTGGGAAAAACCGTTATTATAAACCGGTTTAGCTTTTCATCAATATATACTATTTATTCAGATTTAACTCAAGTCCAAAGGCGATTCCTGGCATCAGACCGATAAGGGGCTGTTCTCCCCACATAAGGGGGTACTTTATATAGGGTTCTACAAACCATCCGGACCTTACTACATTCCAGGTATAACCGATGTCAAACATGAAACCCCACGCGGTTTCAGTGCCGAATCCCCGATTACCGTACAGTCCGGTAATATATGTTCCAATATAAAGTCCTTCGATGCCGGTTCCAAAGGGTTTATACCGCACGCCAGCCCATCCATTAAGAAACCATATTGAACCTTCGGGCATGTTTACCCATCGACCTTCGATATTGAAGGTTACATGATTCCAGAAGGCCCATTCAAAACCCATACCCGCCCCAAAACCCCCTGCATCCATGCTTATTCGTGTAGGCTGTAAATCTATCCTGATTGCGAACTCCGCAGGATCGGTTTTCTGTGCAGGAGCCATTTCTGTAATAAGAGCAAGCATAATAGATATGATGACTAGTTCTTTATAGTTCATACCTGGCACCTCAACATCTTCTTATAGTATTGTAAGACAAATCATATTCATGTGCCATGCGAGTGAGATATGTAATTTTAAAAAAAGGGACAACTCATTATTAATTACCGCATCACAGGTGAACAGATTCACCTGTGATACAGTAGGGAATCAACCACGAACCGTTTTTAGAGCCTTGGACCATGAAACCAGCTGGTCGAGCATAGTCTTCATTGTCTCCAAATGGTTTGGAGCGGGTTTAAAGACACTGAAATTTTCAAAGTCCGTAAATAAAGATAGATGAACCGCTGTCCTGACATCAGCTATCTGCAGTTCACCCAAAATTAAACGAAGATTTTCAACCGCCCGAGCCCCGCCTGCAGAGCCGTAAGCCACCAGACCAGCGGCTTTGTTGTTCCATTCTGCATACAAATAATCAAGGGCATTTTTTAATGCTCCCGATGTGGCATGATTGTATTCGGGGGTTACAAAAATATACCCATCGAACTGGGATACCTTTTCTGCCCATTTTTTTGTATGCTCCTGGGTATATTGATGGAAAGCGGGAGGAACCGGTTCATCCAAAAGGGGTAGATTGTAATCCCTTATATCCACGAGTTCAAACTGGGCATCTGTTCGTTTTTGTGCATGTTCCAGCACCCATTTTGCTACCTGTTCTCCGTTTCTGCCGGGACGGGTACTTCCAATTATAATAGCAATTTTTACCATATCGGCCTCCAAAATAAACATGTAAAAGTAATTACATTACTAATATAGTCATATTATAATATATAGACAACTAAAGTTTTTGTAAAACGACCTCCATGCTTAAACAGCTCCGGGATCCTTTTATACATAATAGTATAGAGAGCAGCTATTCATAATAGATTGATACACCGCCAGAGATGGTTTGATTGACCGCTTCCTGAAACACCCGAACCGCCTCTGTAACATTTCGCTGTGAAACCTGTTCGTAGATAGAGCGGATATTTTCATAGAGTTTATCCTTTCCATGGAGCTGAATATAGCGTTTCCAGAGCATAATAACCGGGGTCCTGAAAGAATAAAAAATCAGGGGCAAGAGGGTATTCCCTGACAAAACACCAATCTCATAATGAAAACAGAAGGCAGCCTCCGCAGCGGCTTGAGGATCCTCCGCTGCCGCATAACGATCCAGGTGGCCCTTAATTACTTTGATGTCCTCATCGGTCATCCGCGGTATAGCCAGTTCAAGGGCCAGGGTCTCGAGGACAAGCCGCAGTTCCAGGATCGATTTTATTTCCTGTTTTCCCAGCATGCCTCCGTTAAAATTCATAATTGATAAGAGGGTCTCGCTGGTACCCTTCCGCCTGTAATCCGCTACAAAAGCACCGGAACGGGGTTTAATTTCCAGAAACCCTTTGCGGGCCATTTCCATAAGCCCCGCATTCACTACGGCCCGGCTCACCCCCATGGCTTCTGCAATTTCCCGTTCAGATGGCAATTTTGAACCAATCGGGAGTTTACCTGAAAGAATCTGGGCTTCCATCTCCTTAATAAAAAGCTCCTTAAGACTCGGGGCCTGCAGTCTGGGCAGTTCCATGTATTACCTCCATTACTGACATTGGTCATACCAGATACCAGTGCATAATATAATCTAAACATGTAATTATATCAATATATTATAGAATGTTATTTAAATATATATTTTTTTATTGACTTATTTAAAAATCTGGTATACCATACAGCCAATACGGCGGAATACCCCCGCTTAATTCCTCTTCTACATTTATAAGAGATTACCCATGAATACATTCAGAGTATTAGAAATCAAGAAAACCGTTTTCAGCGGAAACGATGAACGGGCAAAAAAACTTCGGAACGACCTGGAACAGCGGGGAGTTTTTTTGTTGAATGTGATGTCCTCACCCGGTTCAGGAAAGACCACCACACTGGTCAGAACCATCCTTTCCATGAAAGAGCAATTTAACATTGGGGTTATGGAAGCAGATGTGGATTCCGATGTGGATGCATCCACCATAGCTGCCACCGGAGTAAAGGTCATCCAGCTCCATACGGGCGGCATGTGCCATCTGGATGCGGAGATGACCCGGGAAGGCCTGGAAAACTTTGACATCCAGGGCCTGGATCTGGTGTTCCTGGAAAATGTGGGGAACCTGATCTGCACCGCCGAATACGATACCGGTGCGGCCCGAAGCATCATGATCCTCAGTGTCCCTGAGGGGGACGATAAACCGCTGAAATATCCGGTGATGTTCCAGAAGGTAGATGCCATTCTTGTTAATAAGATTGACGCCCTGCCCCTCTTCGACTTTAATCTGGACCGCTTTAAAAAACATATTGGTGCCTTAAATCCCAGGGCTGTTATTTTCCCAATTTCTGCAAAAACCGGTGAAGGGATGGAAGCCTGGATTTCCTGGCTCACCAACGAAGTCACTTCCTGGAAAACTATACATACCAATCAATAAGGGGCGTAATATGGCGCGGGAGAAGATTCTAGATCTGGCAAACAAAATAAGCAAAACCAAGCGGGGTGCTAAGGACGAGATAAAACCGGAATACCCGGAGTATCAGATCCTGGATCCCATCGTCACCGATGAGATGGCCGACGTGGCCCTGCAGGTCGAGTTCAGGAAACCCCAGACCGCAGAACAGATCGCGAAACGGTGCGGCAAATCGGTGGAAGAAACAACGAAACTGCTCTGGGACCTGGCGTACGCAGGTGTCACCATAGTGAATAAGATTGATGGGGTGGATCAGTTCTGGCATGATGTCTGGGTGCCTGGCCACATGGAAATGATCGTAAACAACAAGGAAAATGTCCGCAAACATCCGGAAGTTGCCCGGGCCTTTGATGCGTATGGGAAACGAAAGGGGCCCCTGGCGGCAGGGAACTTCCCCGTCGGTGCGGGTCCAATGCGGGTAATCCCGATTCAGAAAGCCATAGATGGCGAAACCCGCCATGCCTCCTTTGAAGAAGTGGAAAAATACATTAACGATGCATACCTGATTTCGGTCTCCGATTGTTCCTGCCGGACTTCCCGGGAAGTGATGGGAGAGGGCTGCGGTCACCTGAAGGAAGATATGTGTATTCAGCTGGACCATGCGGCTGAATATTATATCCGAACCGGCCGGGCCCGGCAGGTTACCAAAGAAGAAGCATTGGAGATTATGCACCGGGCGGAAGAAAATGGTCTTATGCACAGTATCCCCAACCTGGACGGCCCGGGACATACCCACGCCATCTGCAACTGCTGCGGCTGCAGTTGTTTCTCCAATCGAATCGCCAATATGTACCGGAACCCCGACATGGTCCGCTCCAACTTTGTTGCCCAGGTAGATGCGGAGAAATGTGTTGCCTGCGGTGAATGTGTCGAGAACTGCCCCTCCAATGCGGCCAAGCTGGGTCAGAAAATCTGCACCACCGAAGCGGAACGCAAAAAGGTAAACCGCCTCCTGCCCTATGACACCGAATGGGGTCCCGAACAGTGGAACCCGGACTACCGTATCAACAAAAAAGTAGTAGAAGACACCGGTTCCAGCCCCTGTAAGGCGGGCTGCCCTGCCCATATTGCCGTCCAGGGCTATATCAAACTGGCTTCCCAGGGCCGTTATATGGAAGCCCTGGAACTCATAAAAAAAGAAAATCCCTTCCCCGCGGTCTGCGGACGCATCTGCCCCCGCAAGTGCGAATCCCAGTGTACCCGGGGAGACCTGGATGACCCCGTCGCGGTAGATGAAATTAAGAAATTCATTGCAGAAAAGGATCTCCATGCAGAGAGCCGTTATATTCCCCAGAAGCGACACGATTATGGCAATAAAATTGCCGTCATCGGCGCCGGACCTGCGGGCCTTTCCTGTGCCTATTTCCTGGCTCTGGACGGCTACCAGGTTACGGTGTTTGAAAAGGAACAGAAGCTCGGCGGTATGCTCACCTTCGGTATCCCCGCCTACCGGCTCGAAAAGGATGTCATCGATGCAGAAATTGATATTCTGCGGCACCTGGGCGTGACCTTTAAAACCGGTGTGGAGGTCGGAAAGGACATCACGATTCCCGAACTCCGCAAACAGGGTTTTGAGGGCTTCTATATCGCTATCGGCGCCCAGGCTGGCCGGAAACTCGGTCTTGAGGGAGAAGATGCCCAGGGAGTCTTCGCCGGGGTGGATTTCCTCAGAATGGTCAACCTGGGTCAGAAGGTAGATATTCAGGGCAAGGTCATCGTTATCGGCGGAGGAAACGTAGCCATCGATGTGGCCCGGACAGCTAAACGGGCCGGAGGCGAGCAGGTCAGCATGTACTGCCTGGAAAGTCGCAAGGAAATGCCCGCCCTGCCAGAAGAAATTGAAGAAGCCATGGAAGAAGGAATTACTATAGAAAACTCCTGGGGTCCCCGGCGGATTCTGGTAAAGGACGGCAAGGTGATTGGGGTGGAATTTAAAAAGTGCACCAGGGTTTTCGATGACAATGGCCGCTTTAATCCTGCCTTTGATGAGAACACCTCCATTACGGTAGAGGCAGACCGGGTACTCCTGTCGGTCGGTCAAGCCATCGACTGGGGCAAGCTCCTGGAAGGCACCACCATAGAACTGAACCCCAACAAGACCATTAAGGTAGATCCAGTAACCTTCCAGACCTCTGAACCGGATGTGTTTGCCGGCGGCGATGTGGTCACCGGCCCCAAATTTGCCATCGACGCCATTGCCCTTGGCAAGGAAGGGGCTATCTCCCTGCACCGCTATGTCCATAAGGGCCAAAGTCTGGTACTCGGCCGGCTGAAACGGGATTACAAGCCGCTCGACAAGGAAAACCTGAACCTGGAAGGCTACGACGCAATCCCCCGCCAGCGGCCAATCGTAGAGGTCAAGGAAGCAGAAAAACTCAGCTTCCGGGACGTCCGCGGGGTACTTACCGAAGAGCAGGTTAAAAAGGAAACCGAACGGTGTCTCAGCTGCGGTGCAACGGTTATCGAGGAATTCATGTGCCTGGGCTGCGGCCAGTGTGTAACCCGCTGTAAATTCGATGCCATTAAACTGGTGCGCCGGTATAACGCGGAACAACTGCCCTACGAAAAGATTAAACCCACCGTTATCAAATATATCCTGAAACGGAAGGTAAAAATTGCAGGCAAGAAGGTCCTGACCAATCTGGGATCCATCTTTGGCAAAAAAGAAGCAAAGGGAGAACCCACGTGCACGAATTAGGCATCATGATGCACATCGTGGAGACCGTGGAAACCTTCGCCCGGGACCAGGGGGTAGAAAAGATTAAAACCCTGGTCCTCCAGGTGGGGGAAGAATCACCGGTTGTTCCCCAGTATCTCAAGGCCTGCTATCCTGCGGCGGTGGATGGAACCACACTGCAGGATACAGAACTGGCAATAGAGATAATACCCGGCAGGGATTTTCTCATAAAAGAGATTATCGCCTGCTAATGTGTACGTTAGCTAAGGAGTTTCGCCATGCACATGGCAGATGCACTGATTTCGCCCCAGGTGGGAGCTATGATGTGGGCAGCTACGGCAGCCACAGGGGCCTATTGTATTAAGAAAATTCAGGTTGATGAACACCAGGGGCCCATCGCCTTGGCGGGAATTCTGGGAGCCTTTGTGTTTGCTGCCCAGATGATAAACTTTTCCATCCCCGGCACCGGCTCCAGCGGCCATATCGGCGGCGGTCTGCTGCTCGCAATCCTCCTGGGCCCCCATCTGGCCTTTCTCACCATGGCATCCATTCTGCTCATTCAGGCCCTCTTCTTTGCCGACGGGGGACTCCTAAGCTACGGCTGCAATGTATTCAACCTGGCCTTTTACACCTGTTTTATAGCTTACCCCTTTATTTATAAACCCCTGGCAAAGAAGGTGCGTTCAAACAAGGCAGCCCTTATCCTGGCCGCAGTTCTGGGGCTCCAGATGGGGGCCTTTTCGGTGGTGCTGGAAACCCTCTTTTCAGGGAAGACCGAGCTGCCCTTTAGCACCTTTGTGTTGCTGATGCAACCCATTCATCTGGCCATCGGGCTTGTTGAAGGCTTGATAAGCGCCGCAATTGTTGCCTTTGTAGAAAAAAGCGCTCCCCAGCTGCTGAACCAGGGAGCCGGGAATATCCAGGAACAGAGTACTTCGGCACTGCAGAAACTTATGGCAGTTATGGTTGTGGCTACCTTGCTTACCGGCGGCATCCTTTCCTGGTTCGCCTCGGAATACCCCGACGGCCTGGAATGGTCTATTCAAAAAGTTACCGGTTCAACTGAGTTGGAAGCCCCTTCACCAGTCCATGGGGTCTTTGCTGCGATACAAGAGACCCTTGCGCCTTTACCTGATTATTCCCTTAAAACCAGTGGTGAACCCCCATCGGGTTGGCTGCAAACCCATTGGGGTACCAGCCTTTCCGGTATAGTTGGCGCACTGCTTACCTTTATGATAGTATTGGGTCTGGGTTTCACCTTAAAGCGAAAAACTGATACGAAGGCATAGTGGTAGTAGTAACAAAACAGGAACTTCAGTTTAGAAAATTCGAGGAACTGGCCTGTATATCAAGCGGGGTCCACCAGCTCCATCCGGTGGCACCCTTTCTGGTTATTCTGGCCTACATAATTACCCTCACCTCATACCCGTCAGATGCATTCATCAACCTGATTCCCCTTACTTTGTTCCCCCCAATCTTTGCCCGCCTGGCCCGGCTTCCCCTGGGGCTGCTGGTCCGGAGCACCCTTAAAGTGCTGCCCCTCATTATAGTTATCGGGATTCTGCATCCCCTTATAGATACAAGGCCCATGCAGATCGGGTCCTTCACCCTACATCACGGTTGGCTTGTCTTTGCATCCCTCCTTATTAAGGGTTTTCTTACCATACTGGCCAATTTTTTGCTTATCAGTACCCTTGGTATAAGCGGCCTGCAGCGGGCCATGAAGACCCTGGGCTTGCCGCCAGTGTTTTATCTTCTTTTTACTATGGTGTATCGGTATATCATGCTTCTTATGGAAGAGGTCTACCGGGTTCTGCGGGCCTATGAATTGCGGAGCGGCAGAAAACCAAAGCTCAGGGCCCAGGAGTGGGGCTCCCTTCCGGGAGGCATATTACTGCGGACCTATGAGCAGGGCCTTCGGATTCAGCATGCCATGGAAATGAGGGGGTATAGCCCCAAACAACCCTTTGGCAAGGAACAAAGCCTGGAGCGTAAAGATATACTATTTGCAGCCTCATGGCTTGCGGTGTTTGTCTGCCTGCGGATGGAGTTTTTCCATGGCTGATATCAGCATCCGTGTAGAGGGACTTTCCTATACCTACCCCGATGGCTGGAAGGTCCTCTCAGATGTCAGCTTTGAACTCAGAACCGGAACTTCGGTTGCTCTGGTGGGGGCTAACGGCTGCGGCAAGACTACCCTGCTCTGGCTTATCGCTGGGCTTCTGGAAGCGGAACAGGGCACAGTTTATATTGATGAAATTCTCCTGGACCGTAAAAATGTGCGTACCCTGCAGAAAAAACTGGGGCTGGCTTTTCAGCACCCCGATGACCAGCTCTTTATGACCACGGTACGGCAGGATGTGGAATTCGGTCCCCGGAATGCGGGTTATGAAGAGGATGAAATCAGCCGCCGGGCTGAGGAGGCGATGAAAAGAACGGGCTGTCTGCACCTGTCAGACCGGCCTCCCTACCGTCTCTCCGGCGGGGAGAAACGGATGGTTTCTCTTGCTACCCTGCTCGCCACCGATGCGGAAATCCTGCTCCTGGATGAGCCCACTAACGCCCTGGACCCACGGTCCCGGCGAAACGCCATCAACCTTTTAGGTGAGCTGGAGCATACCAGACTTATTGCGACCCATGACCTGGATATGGCCCTGGATATATGCGACGAAGTTATGGTTATGCATAGGGGATCTATCGCTGCCCGGGGGCCTGCCCAGCTCATACTCAAAGACCGACCGCTCCTGGAATCGGTGGGCCTGGAAAGCCCCCTTTCACTGGTGCTACCGTAGGGCCCTGGTTGCATTCAGGACCGCCAGCAGCGCTACCCCCACATCAGCGATGACCGCCTCCCACATGGTGGCAATACCAAGGGCGCCCAGTGCAAGAAAGGCTACCTTAAAACCTAAGGCAAAAACTATATTTTCTACTACGATCTGCCTCGTCTTACGGGCATGGGAAATAAGCTGGGGTATACGGCTGACCTCGTCGGTCATAAGAACCACATCGGCACTTTCTATGGCCGCATCGGTGCCCACCCCTCCCATAGCAATCCCTGCGTCAGATCGGGCTAAAACGGGGGCATCGTTAATCCCGTCGCCAACATACACAAGGCTCCCCCGGCCCTCACAGCGCCGGATCATTTCATCAACCTTGTTTAATTTATCCTCCGGTAACAGGCTGTGGTGGACCTCGATATTTCCCAGAGCCGCTGCGGTACGCAGTGCAGGTCCTTCATGATCTCCCGTAAGGACCACGATATGCTGGATCCCAAGATTTTTTAATGTTTCCAGGGCATGGCGGGCATCATCCTTAATGGTGTCCCCCAACTCTATCTTCCCCGCATAGCTGCCTGCTACAGCCACATGAACAACAGATCCTTCAGCTTCTTTGCTGGAGTCATCACAGTGGTGGGGTATGTTTTTTAGATGTAAAAGCCGGTCATTACCCGCAAGGATTTCCCTGCCCTGTACCAGGGCTACGGAGCCATGGCCGGGGATTTCCTCATACCGAATATCGGATACTCTTGAATGGCCGGCGGAGGGCCCGCAGTCGTATTGTCCGCTCTGACATTCCTTTGCATGATAAAAGCGCTGGATCGCCTGGGACAGGGGGTGATTCGAAGCTGTACTTGCAGCGGCTGCATGGGAGAGGAGCTCAGCTTCAGTAAATCCCTCCGCCGGCAGTATGGTCCGTACCGTAAAGTCACCCTTTGTGAGGGTACCAGTTTTATCGAACACTACGGATCTGGTTCTGGCAAGGGTATCCAGGATTGTAGCACCTTTAACGAGTATCCCCTTGCGGGCGGCTCCACCAAGGCCGGCAAAGTAGCTTAGGGGGATACTGAGCACAAAAGCACAGGGACAGGAAATTACCAGCATGGTCAGAGCCCGGTACGCCCATACCGGAAGGGTTTGACCAGGGAAGAGAAGCGGCGGGATGAGGGCTACCGCCAGAGCGCCAAAGACAACGATGGGGGTATACCAGCGGGCAAAGCGGTGAATAAAGAGCTCCGGTTTTGCCTTGGTTCGGGTTGCCTCTTCTACAAGCCGGATGATACGGCTGGCCGCTGAATCTTGAGCTACCCGCCGGGTCCGGATAACCACCACACCACCCATCACAATGAATCCGGCCAGGGCTTCGGTGCCCACAGCGGCAGGCCGTGGCAGACTTTCACCGGTCATGGCCGCCGTATCAAAGGACGCAGAACCTTCTATCACTTCCCCGTCTACGGGGACCCGTTCACCGGCCCGTACCTGCACCACATCGCCAACCTTCACCTGGGCAGTGGGAATGGACTGCCACTGCCCATCCTGCAATACCCGGGCGGTTTCGGCCTTCAGATCCAGGAGCGCCTTGATAGACTGCCTGCTCCTGCTTACCGCCACATCCTGCAGCCATTCACCAAAGCGGTAGAGCACCATGACTCCTACGGCCTCTTCCATGGCACCGATGGCAAAGGCACCTAAGGACGCGATAGACATGAGAAATAGCTCATCGAAGGGCTGAAGTTTCACAATATTTTTAAGCGCCCCCTTAAGCACATCGAATCCCGCAAGCAGATAGGCAATTGCCAGCATCACAATGCCGGCAATGGGGGCCAGGGGTCTCAACAGACCGGGGAAACCGGAGCTCGGGGCAGGTGAAGCGTCCCATGAGGAAGCAAGCTCCCAGAGGAGGATGCCAGACAGGGCAAGTATAAGGGACACCATAAGAAGGGCCAATTCTTTTTTCTGGGCTGATGAAAGCCGGTAAGGGACTGGTTTTATGGCAGATACGTGTACCGCGCATGCACCGGATGAACAGCAAGCATCTTTCATAGAGCCTCCCCACCCTGTTCAGACACATGCTCCATAGCTGTGGAAAGGAGATCCGCTACATGGTCGTCATCCAGACGGTAATAGACTACCTTTCCTTCCTTCCGGTAGGCAACAAGGCGGGCCCGCCGTAACAGGGATAGCTGGTGGCTTATGGCTGACTGGGTCATTTCAAGTGCCCGGGAAAGATCGCAGACACAGAGTTCTTTTTCATGTTTCAGAGCATTAAGAATGCGCAGTCGGGTTGGATCCCCCAATATCTTAAATAGTTCCGATATAGCCAGCAGCTGAGAAACCGGCAGTTCTCCCCGCCGGGCTTTTTCGATCCCATCGGGATGGACCTCGGTACAGCCGCAGATCACTTCATGTTGTATGGCTCCCATGAAATAGTTCCTCTCTCTATACTATATCACATGAACGTTTGCTCATATATTCACATATAAGGTATCATGATTTACGAGGGCTGTCAATATAGTGAGGTTTTTATACAATTCTGTTACATTTGAATGAGCCTCTAGTAAAGAGAAGCCCCGTATCTTAAACACGGGGCCAGGGAACATGCTTTTTCAATAAGACCGGTGTTGTAATACCCATAGTAGCCATACTCAGCAGTCAATGCAAAATTGGGTGTAAAGAAGTAGCTTGCCCCTCCAGTGGTGCGGAGTCCGATACGGAATTCGGTTGAACGGGAAGTGGTCAATCCCCATGTGTAACTGAAGAATCCGGCCCCCAGACCAATATAGGTATCCACATTATTTAAATAATCAGGTCTTTAAAGCCCAGATGCAGAGTAGCGAAGGCACCGCCTCCCAGATAGGTATCTACATAATCAGAGCCAAATCCACCAGTCCAGGAATATAATGAAGCCTTTACAGCAGCCCCGTAGGTGAGGGGAAGAATGTCTGCAATGACGAATTTGCCGAGGATGAATTCAGCCCCTCCGGAGACATCGATGGCTCCCCAGAAAAATCCATAGCCGAGCCCTACGGATAGAGCCAAGTCACCGGGGCCCATGAGTGGTTCCGGAGCCTTTGGTTGTTCAGCCCAGAGACTGCCCCCTGCGACGATCGCAAGCACCAGCGCGAGAATAAGACCTTTTTTCATGTTTCTCTCCTTACGGAAAATTAATAAAAGGTAAATAATTACTTTATTTTAGAAAGTTTAGTTCCTTATAGGAGAGTTTTCATTTATAAATAAAGGTTTTTGCAAAATGCTGTTACTTTTGCAAAAACCTTATACATCTAAGGTTTCTCTTTTAAAACGTCCAAAGTTTTGAAAGAGCCTCTTATTTTAAAAGCGCTTCGTATACATCCTGGGGAGAATCTGCATTAACTAATAGATTTCGTATTTTTTCATCCCCCAGTACAGCGCCCAGACTAGCAAGGACCTGCATGTGGGGAGCTTCTTCGCCAGATGGAGTAAGAATCATCGCCAGAATATGTACCTGACTGCCATCTATAGTCTGGAAATTGACTCCCTTTTTATGTATACCGATTGCAAGGGTCTGACTCTTAATACCGCCTGTGCGCGCATGAGGTAGAGCAATTCCATGCTCCATTCCAGTACTCATGCGTTCTTCGCGGTCAATTATATCTTTGAGAAGGGTGTCCTTATCTTCCACCTTCCCAGCTTTCTCTAAAAGATTTACCAGTTCTTCAATAACTTCATATTTGGTATTGCCTTTTAAATCGGTGGTAATACATTCTGGGTCAAGTATCTTTTGGAATGCAACAACTTTTCGCCCGCTTTGAACATGCAGGTCCTGGCGGAGCTTTTCCGGATCAAAGGTTTCTTTTAATTTCTCAAAATTACTGTCAAGCTGAACCATTATTTCGTGCAAAAAGGACTTAATAAAAACCACATCTATGGGATCAGTTTCAATAAAAATCGTTTTATCTTCGGTAACCAGAGAAAAGGAAACATCACCCTTTCTGATATGACTTATTTCATCCCTTATACTCATATGTTGGACAAAAAAACCTTCTCGTTCCAATTCTCTCAAGAAGGTTGAAGTAACTAGTTCTGCCAGTTCTCGTGTCGGTAGTTTAATCTCAATGATTTCTGTTTCATTCCCCTTTGCTTCCTGTTTTGTTCCCTGGCCACCTCTGGTAAGGGCTATATTAAGCAGCGGCGGGGCTATGATACTCGTGACCATGGTCATTAAAATACTTACCCCAAAAATAGAAGGCTCTAAAACGCCAGCAGAAAGTCCAATACCAGCTATAATAAGGGCCACTTCACCCCGGGGAACCATACCAAGCCCTATTCTTAAGGAACCGCGGAGATTAAACCCAAGAAACATTGCAGGTAACCCAGCACCAATAATTTTTGCGAGGATCGCAAAAAGGGTATAGATGCCGCCAAATAACAATACAGAGGGAGATATCAATTGTTTTACATCTACCATCATACCCATTACCGCAAAAAACACTGGTACAAAAAAATCATAGAGGGGTTTGGTTTTATCCATGATAAGATAGGCAATGTCGGTTTTAGAAAGACTAATTCCAATAATATAGGCACCGATAATCATGGCTAAGCCTTGCATCTCAAAAAAACCTGCAAGGATAAGCGCAAGTCCCAGTGCTAATATTGGATAATGGGCATCGCCACCGATTTTTTTCAATCCTTCACCAAGTTTTTTGCCAAAAACAAGCCCAAGGGCGGTAAAACCAAGCCATAATCCAAATGCTTTTAAAGCTATTGAACCAATTCCCCACAGAGAAAGTCCGCCAGCCTGATGACCTGTCATTACAGCCACTACCCCCATCACAATCGCCAGCAAAACAATTCCGATAACATCGTCAAATACTGCGGCCGCAAGGATGGTAACCCCCTCGGGAGAATCCATTTTCTTTTTATCAGACAGAATGCGGGCGGTTATCCCTACACTGGTAGCTGTACTCATAATACCCAGGAACATGGAGCTGGGGGTAAAGATAGACTGATGCAAAAAGATGCTTCCGAGACCAGCACCGAATAAATAAGATGCTGCAACTCCACCTAATCCTATTAAACCACCTGCAATGGAATAATTTAAAAACATATCAATATCTGTTTCTAAACCCGAAGTAAACAGCAGTATTATAGAAGCGACCGTTGCAAAGGCATACAAAACCGGACTTACAGCAAAGCCTTCATATATCTGAAATAACCCATGAGGGAAACCGGGCAGCGGCAGAGATCCTAAAGCATAGGGTCCAATAATTACACCGGTGAGCAGTTCTCCTATAACAGAAGGCGTTCCCAGTTTGGCAGCTAAAATACCACCAGCCCTTACAGCAAAAATAACCACCCCCAGTTCGAGGACCAGGGAAGTCATTTGCATGGTTAAATCAGATGATTCTCCGGAATTTGCAAATAGCGATACAGAAGCCGTCAAAAGCAGTAACAGTACAAGATAACTACGTTTCATGAATCAACCTCTAGTAGTAAAGTCTCTTTTAAAACTCAGACAGTTTTTAAAGAGCAACCTTAGATGTATGAGGTTTTTGCAAAAGCAACAGACTTTTGTAAAAATCTCATTATATTCTATAAATTTCATAAATAATATACAATACCCTATTAAACCGTAAGATTTTCTTTATCTAAAAAATAGTATATATAATAAAGAGACCAGAGATTTACAGAGATTTATACACTATATTTCAAGAAATAAGGATTGAAAATACGTTTTTCGTATTATATCATTGTATTTTCTACGCTTTTAGTATATAATTACCCTATACAATACTATAGAGGTCTTGAAGGAGGGTCTGGGTATGAAGATCGGTTGTGTTAAGGAAATAAAAAAACATGAATACCGGGTGGGGATGACCCCTGCCTGTGTGGCAGCCTATGTCCAACGGGGACACCAGGTATACATTCAGAACGGAGCCGGCGAAGGTGCCGGTTTTTCCGATGATGAATACAGGGCTGCGGGAGCCCAACTGCTCACTAAGGCAGAGGATATCTATGGCTCTTGTGAGATGATCATTAAGGTTAAGGAACCCCAGCCTTCAGAATATCCCCTGCTTCGGGAAGGGCAAATTCTCTTTACCTACCTGCATCTGGCGGCTGACGAAGAACAGACCAGGGCACTTTTAAAGAACAAGGTAACGGGCATCGCCTACGAAACCATCCAGCTCGATGACGGCAGCCTTCCCTGCCTTGCACCGATGAGTGAAATCGCAGGCCGGCTCAGTGTGCAGGAGGGGGCAAAGTACCTGGAACGGCCCTTTGGCGGCCGGGGTATCCTCCTTGGGGGGGGTTCCGGGCGTTCAACGGGGAAAAGTGGCCATCCTGGGTGGCGGCGTGGTCGGCACCAATGCGGCCAAAATTGCCCTGGGCATGGGAGCGGAGGTAACCCTCCTCGATGTCCGTTCGAGCCGCCTTGCCTATATCGATGACGTCTTTCACGGCGCCGTTTCTACCCTCTACTCCACCGAAGCTAATATCAGAAAAGTAATCGCCGAAAGCGACCTTGTAATCGGCGCAGTGTTAATACCTGGAGCCCGGGCACCCAAATTAATTCGCAGGGAGCACCTCAGTTTGATGAAAAAACGCTCCGTCATTGTGGACGTGGCGGTAGATCAGGGGGGCTGTGTGGAAACCACGAGGCCCACTACCCACGACAACCCCGTTTATGAGGTAGATGGTATTGTGCATTATTGTGTAGCCAATATGCCCGGCGCGGTTGCCCTTACCAGCACCCTGGCCCTCACCAGCACTACCCTCCCCTTCGGGCTTGAAATTGCCGAAAAGGGACCTGAACAGGCCTGCAGGGACAATGGAGCCATTCGCCGGGGACTTAACACCTATAAGGGCCAGCTCACCTGTAAAGAGGTTGCCATGGCGTTTAACCTGCCCTGGACCCAGGCTGAGCAAGTATTATAAACTTGAGCCCATCATGGAACTGGATACAACGGACTGGAAAATCATTACAATATTACAAGCGGGCTATGAGAATAATAACACCATAGCCCGGCGGCTTGGTGTATCAGAAGGTACTATCCGGGCCCGGATAAAACGGCTCCGCGAAGCGGGGGTCATGCAGATCCGGGCCCTGATCAATCCGGATGTGCTGGATAACAAACAGCTTGCTCTGGTGGCAATGCGGGTAGCCGAATCACGGCTTCTGGAAACTAAAGCAGAAGAGGTGGCCCGGCTCCCCAATGTGCTTTCTGTCTCCATTGCATCGGGCCGGTATGACCTTATTGCTGAAGTGCTGGTGGATTCAAACCGCGGCCTGGTTCGTTTTCTCACCGAGGAACTCTCCGCTGTGGAGGGAGTCATCAGTTCGGAAAGTTTTTTAATGTTAAAAAGCTATAATAAATTTGTATAGCTGTAATTAATCCTGTAAACGCTGCCGCATGGACACAAAGAGGGGCACCGCAATACCCGCAATAGCCAGCACCGTTCCTGTGGCGATAAAGACCGAGCCATAGCCGAAGCCGATGGCCAGGGCAGAGCCGATGGCTGGCCCTATAGCTCCCCCTGCGGAGGCAACGGAACTGCGCAAACCGTACATGCTCCCCTGTTTTTCCCGAGGTGTATTAACCGCGATAAGGGCGTTCACCGAAGGCATGTTACCGCCAATAAAGAAACTGCTCATCAATCTAAATATGAGAAGCTGAAATACAGACCGGGAAAACGCCTGGGGCAGATAAAAGAGGGCCGCACCGCCCATACAAAACATAAGAGTCCGGCGATACCCGAGGCGGTAGCTGATTTTACCAATAAGCACCGCCGCAACAGAGGAGCTAATAGCCCCCGCTGCGATCACAAGCCCCGTGTTGGAAGCAATACGGGCAGGCTCCTGGGTAATCGTTTTGATAAAGAGGGGTAAGAATGGAGAGGTGATGCTCCCTGCAATCTGATCCGCCGCCACAATGGCGAGGAGCGTCCAAAGGGCTTTTCCATGTTCGCCCCGGAGGGGAGAAAAATCGGGGATCAGGCTTTTAGCAAAGGACTTGCGTTCCGCTGGAGCTGTAAAGTCATCAGTTGCAAAGAGGCTCACGATGATACCACCTGAAAGGAGCAGCAGAGATGTGGCAAAAAAATTGATGCGATGCCCGAAGGCATCGGAAATATACCCGCCGAAGAGGGGTCCCAGGGAGTTACCCAAAAAGATGGACATTTGGAGGAGCCCCAGCGAATAGCCCCGTTCCTCTTCCGGTGAAACCGACGCTACCAATACGGTAGCGGCCCCCACAGTACCGGTAAGCATTCCCTGCAGGGTGCGCAGCAGGAGGAGCTGCCCCGGATCTTTTACGAGGCCCTGGAGCAGCAGAATTCCCGCACCGCCGAACATGGCCCGCAGCAGCATGGGTTTACGGCCATACTGGTCGGCAAGGCTCCCCCAGATGGGAGCCATGACCATCATGCTGATGGCAGGGAGGGACTGGAGCAGCCCCGTATAAAGCTTTACCGTCTGGGGATCGGTAATACCCAGATCTCCGAGAAAAAAGGGAATAATGGGGGTGGATGTTCCAAAACCCGCTATGGCTAGTACTTCACCGACCCAGACCGAATAGAGGGTTCGTTTCCAGCTTGCAGTTGCTACAGAACTTGACGTATACAACCTCGATATATTTATTTTAAAATAAGGGCCTGCCAGATCTGAATAAGAGGCAACACGATACATACTATTATAAAAACGATTTCCAGTACAAGGGTACGACGCTCCGCCGAATCGGTCTTTACCATATCATAGACCGATGAAAGCACATCCAGCCGGCGTTCTACCGAACGGCTCCATCCTTCGGTATTAAAGATTTCACAGAGCCGGGAATATATCTGTCCCAGGAAATAGTCACCGATTATCTTAGAAGAGTTTTCCAGATTCTCCAGGATAAAAAGGGCTTCGAACCGGAGGGCCTGGATACGGGCAAACTTGCGCTGGGGTGTTTTTCCCCGCAATCTGGTTTTTCCCTTTCTTTTTTTGTTCTTTTCTATCCCATAAACGGTGAGATCCCGTTCAGCCTCATCGAGCCGGAGGTCCAGGAGTCGGTCCAGAGCCCGGAGTTCCAGAAGCCGGTAATTCGCGTGTTCTATAATAAGGAGTATATCCTCATAATCATGCTGGGCATCAAAAATTATACAATGGTCCATGTCAAAAATGGCCAGGTCATCACTCCGGTATGAGAAAGGACGGGCCAGGGCTGCCTGAATTTGGGTTTCATGGAGAAGGGTGCTATCCGGTTCCCCGATGAGAAGGGATGCAAAGATATGCCGGTAATTCTGGACAAACGCACCAGGATGTTCAGGATATTCCAGAAAACAGTAGGCGAGATAATGCTCTTCCTGCAGGTTCGACCGTTCAATGCCATCGATAATGGCATCCCCGATGGCATCCAAAAGGCGGCCAAAGAGGCGGTTTGCAAAATCTTCGAAGGTATAGGAATAGTTTTGACTCTTGATAAGGGGCGAATGGGAAAGAGGGCCCAGTTCATCAAGCTTAAAATACCCCTTTCCTCGTAAAAGAATTGTTACAGCCCCATCGTTATACACCTTTGCGGAGGGATAGACCTTGCCAAGCCCTTCCGCTTCTACCTCTTCAAAGGCAAACCATACGGGCTGCGGCAGCGCCAGGGATGTGGGGGTGTCCTTCCGTATCGGTAAGGGGCTCCCCAGTTTTTTTCCCGACAGTCGGGCATACAGGGCTGGGCTTTCTAATTTTTTCATATCGATTGCCCGGCCCACATCTTTTATGGAAAAATAAATCAGTTCCGTAAGCAGGCTTGGACTTTCTTTAGTACCCATGCAACCATTATAGCATGAGGTGTTTGCAAAAGTCTGTTACTTTTGCAAACACCTCTTGCAGTATTTTTACATTAAAAAGATAATTATATACATAGTATAGAATAGTAAAAATACTGCATATACATCTAAGGTAGCTCTTTCAAAACTCCCTGAGTTTTGAAAGAGCCTCGTATAATAAGGCCTTGACCGATACGGGCTTGCCCCTTAGATTGGGTACCATGAAGCTGCTCCATTTGGCGGATCTGCATGTAGGCCGCCTCTTCCATGAACGGTCCCTCATCGAAGACCAACAATTTGTACTGGACCAGGTGCTGGAAATTCTCTCCCAGGACCACTATACGGCCCTGTTCCTGGCTGGGGACATCTATGACCGCTCCATACCTTCTGGGGATGCGGTTCGTCTTTTCAGCTCCTTTTTACATACTCTCCACAGCCGGAATCCCGATCTGGCAATCTGTATCATCGCGGGAAACCATGATTCACCGGACAGGCTTGCCTTTGGCCGAGAGCTTTTCCAATCCATGAATATTCATATCGTCTCAGATCCCAACCAGTCCTTTGAACCGGTCATACTGAATGATGAACATGAACGCTGTGCCGTATTTCTTCTCCCCTTCTTATACCCCGGGTCCCTCTATCTTACAAAGGAACCACAGCAGAGTGATGAAGTGCAGGGTAATCGGGGGGACTCCGTCGAATCGATGGCGGAACCGCGGGGACTCAGGACCCAGCAGGAACTGATTACCGAAGCCAGCCGCAGGCTCGAAGCGCGGCGGCAGGCCCTGGCGGCGGAGGGAATCCAGCACTCCGTCCTGGTGGCCCACCTCTTTACCCAGGGTGGCCTGGAAACCGAATCGGAACGGCTTTTTTTAGGTACCGCCGAACAGGTTGATGTACGTCTCTTTTCTGGTTTCAGTTATGTTGCCCTGGGACACCTGCACCGGTCCCAGCAGGTAGCCCCCAACGCCTGGTACGCCGGAAGTCCCCTGGCCTACAGTTTCAGCGAGGCCGATCAGGTGAAGCATTGCCTATCAGTAACGCTGCAGGATGGGGAAGAAACGGCAAGCCGGTGCTCCGTCCAGCTAATCCCCCTTAAACCACTCCACCCGGTACGCCGGCTTTCGGGGCCCTTTGCGATGTTTATGGGCGCCGCGGAACACAGCGCCGCGGAAACTAGCACCGCGGAGGACCTGAAAGCGGCCTATCTGGAAATAGAACTCACCGACGAACACCTGGTGGAACAGGCCCAGCGGCTCCTGGAACAGCGGTACCCCCTGGTCCTTTCGGTTAAACAGAGCCGGGCCTTCCAGGCCCTGCTGCAGACCCAGGCTGCAAGCCAGCGGGCCCTGCCGGATGGAGCAAACGGATCTCCTGGCCGCAGACGGAACACCCTGGATGATTTCACCGCCTTTGAAGAAAGCCTCTACGGCACCGTGGATCAGGGAAAACTGGAACTCTTTACCACCCTTCTGGAGCAGATACACCATGAGACCCCGTAAACTACGCATGTACAATATCGGCCCCTTTGCCGGGGCCGCCGAAATCGATTTTACCCGACTGGAAGATATTTTCCTCATTTCCGGGAAAACCGGTTCTGGCAAAACCACCATCTTTGATGGGATCTGCTTTGCCCTCTACGGTAAACTGCCTGGGGGCAGAAAAAACCTGGAAACAAAACTCCGGTCCGACTTTGCAGAGCTCGATGAGGAATGCTGGGTGGAGCTGGAGTTTTCCCTGGGTCAGCACACCTACCTGGTCCAGCGGAGCCCCAAGATGGAACGACCAAAGAAACGAGGTGAGGGAACCACCACGGTAGAAGAAACAGCAGTTCTGTACCGAATCACCGAAACTGGGCAGCGGGAGAGCCTTTCCAGCCGGAAAAGCGAGGCCGATGAAAAGATCACCCGGCTCCTGGGCCTTACGGCCGATGAATTTGCTAAAATTGTTCTCCTTCCCCAGGGAGAATTTGCCCAGTTCCTGCAGCAGAATTCCCAGGAACGGCGGGAAGTTTTGAAAAAGCTCTTTCCGGTTGATGAAGCGACGGCGATCCGGGAGCTGGCGGTGGAAAAACGCAAGGAGGCCGAGGCCTTGGCAAGGGAAGCCCACATAACCCTAAAGGAAGCCGCAAGCCGCTACAATGAGACCGAAAACCGCTCCGCTCAGGAAGGGCTCCGCCAGGAACTGAAGCGTCTTTCCGAAAAGGACACAGAGCTTCTCAATACCATTAAAAGCCTCAGCGAAGCGGTGAGCCTCGCAAAAAAAGAAGCTGAGCTTTTAGAAAGACTTACAAGTCTTAGGGCAGAACAGGATGCACTGGAAACACAGCGGCCCCGGATAGAAGCCCTCACCCAGGCTCTGGCACGGAACCAGCGGGCAAAACCGGCCCAGGAATTACTTATTCAGGACCGGGAGCTCCAAAACCAGCATAGAGACCTGGCACAGGCACTGACAGAGGCGCAGCAGGAGGCCGAGGGGATCATCAATCAATATGCAGCAATGGAAAGCCGTGCCTCAGAGATGGAAACCCTGTCCCGGGAAGCCGCCAGCCTCAGGGAGCAGAAGGGAGCCCTGGAACAGGCTGCAGAGGAAGAACAGCGGCTTATTCCCATGGAAGAACGGCTAACCGACCTGAAAGCTGCAATTACCGAATCGGAGCTCAGTCTCCCGGCCCTGAGGGGCGAGATTGAAGAACTTTCGGGGAGAATCAACGCTGCCGAAGAGGCGGTCCGGAAAGAAACAAACCTTCAGGAACAGAAGGAACTGAGCCTTTCAGTGATGGAAGCCCTGCGGAACCTGCTCCAGTTGGCCAGGGAATGGTCGGAGGAAGCCCCGGAATACCAGGCCGCCCGGGACAGACTTGCATCGGAGGAGACTGAACTTGCCCGAATCGAACAAGAGCTCCCTGAACTGACGGTACAGATTGAAGACCTGGAAAGGGCCTTGAAACAGGGAGAACAGGAAGCCCTTGCAGCCCGGCTTGCGGCCACCCTGGAGCAGGGGAAACCCTGTCCGGTCTGCGGCTCCCTCCATCATCCGGATCCAGCCCGGGCCCCGGCTCCCGAGGAACACCTGGAAGCGCGCATCAAGGAACTGAAACAGGAACAGCAAGGAAAAGAAGCGAGACGGACAGAACTCAGGACCGACATCCGAAACCTCAGAATGAACCAAGAACGGCTCCGTCGGGAACTGGGAAAATTAATGGACCAGTACAAGGCCATCCGTTCTACCCTTGTGGGTATACTACATACGGAGGGGGGCCGGACCTTTAAAATAAGTTGTATCGGGGACAGCATTGACAGCATCCAGCCATCTGAGGAGGGCACCGACAGGGGGGTCACGATTCCGCCTCCAGCGGCGGTCCAGGAAGATATAAAGCACAATTCGACCCTGGCAGAGGCCCTGAGCAAAACCCTGCAGCAAACCCGCAAAGAAAGCCAGAACCTTTCCCAGCTGCACCGGCTCCTTCAGGAAAAGGAGCAGCTCCGTTCCAGGATGGAAACAAAACTGGAGGGGGACCGGAAGCAGGCAAAGGAATTAGGAATTCAGATTGATGAATCCAGGGGGCGGCTGCGGCAGTTCCTGGACCGCTGGAAAACCGAAACGATCAGCCTTGCGCTGAACCGCCTTAAAAGCAGACTGGAGACCCTGGATTCGGAGCTCCAGGCCTATACGCAGAAAAAACAGGACCTGGCCATACAAAAGGCCCAGATCTTACAGAAACGGGATGAGCTGGAAAACCGTTTACAGCAGCTTGAGGAAGCTATTGCCGGCAAGCAGCAGGCTATCTCAAGCCTGGCGGTCCAGCTTGGGTTTAGCGGCACCGAAGATCTGAAAGCCGCCCTGCTCAGCCCCGAAACCGAGATAAGCTACCAAAACCAGGAGCGGCTCTGGAAGGAGAACCAGGACCGTCTACGCCACCAGATAGAAGAGGCCCGGCGGGCCCTGGACAGCCTCCGTTCTGAAAGAAACCCGTCCCATACAGAACCGGGTCTGGACCGGCTGGAGGCAGAGCTTGCAGCAACCGAAACAGAACGGCAGAATCTTGCAGCATCGGTGAAGGCCCTGCAGCTTAAACTGCAAAGCCTTGAACAGGACCAGACGGAGTATCAGCGGGCCCTGGACCGTTATAACAGCCTGAACCAGAATCTCATCCGTTACCGGGCCCTGGCGGATGACCTGAGCGGCGCGAATCCCAAACGATGGCCCTTCGATTCCTGGCTATTAAGCCTCTACCTGCAGGAAGTTACCAGTTATGCGAACCGCCGCCTGGAACGGATGAGCGAGGGACGCTATTCGATATTGTTAAACCCGGAAGGCGAAGGAGGCCGCGCCATGGCGGGGCTGGACCTGGCGGTGTTTGACTCCTATACCGGCAAGACCCGCCCCTGCGCAACCCTCTCGGGGGGCGAAAGCTTTATGGCATCCATCAGCCTGGCCCTGGGTCTGGCAGACTCCATCCAGTCCCGCGCCGGGGCGGTACGGCTGGACGCCATCTTCATCGACGAAGGCTTCGGCAGCCTGGACGAGGTAAGCCTGGACAGGGCCCTTTCCATCCTGGACGAAATCCGGGACCACCGGATGGTGGGCCTCATATCCCATGTGGGGGAAATGAAAAACCGGATCCCCAGCAAGATTGAGGTGGAAAAAACAAACAGGGGGTCAAAAATTTTGATTTCCAGATAATAGTAACCTACACTTATGGTTATGAGAAGAAATAAAGTACTGGATCTTCACCGTGCAACCCATACGTTGCTGCTGACCTCTATCAGTCTCAGTACTCTGCTTTTTATAGTGGCACTCACCAGCACCCAGCAGTTCTTTCGTCTGGAACAGAAAGAAGCCCTGACAGCCCGGGACAGGGTGCTGACTGTGCTTGAATACCAGTTTGAGCAGTTAAGCTCAATAACTGCAGACTACAGCCAATGGGACGATACGTGGGATTTTTTACAAGGAACAGATCCCGAATACCCGGAAGTCAATTTCACCGAAGACTCTCTAAGTAATTTGGGTATCGCTTTTGTCGGAATTTATACTCAAGAAGGGAAACAGTTCTTTTCTTATTATGCTGATAAGACTTATCCTCCTGCTATTCCAGAAATGCTGCATGTATCCTTACTCAAGAATACCCAGGGACTATTTTTATTAGGAAACGTTCCCTATCTGGTCAGTATCCGCGCCATTCTGCATAGTGATTTATCCGGTCCTTTAGCGGGTTATTTCATGTTTGGTAAAACCCTGGACGAAGGCTTGATAGCCACCATATCCAAACTTTCAGGAACCACCGTAACTATTACTGTTTCTGATGAAGCAAAAACAGCTGAGCGAACTATACTGGGGGCATCAAGCATCGAAAGTATTTCATCAATCCCTTTGGGCTTATCTCCCAAATCTCTTATACTTTCCGTCCGTATTCCCCGGGACCTGTTCTGGAACGGATTCCGTTCTCTTGTACTCTTCTTTATCCTTGCAGCGTTAACCATTATAGTTCTTATAATTAATTATGCATCTTTACAAAAACTCCTGGCTTTCGAGAAAAATACCGCTGCAATCCTGGAAGAGGAAGTCCAGGAGCGGACGGAAAGCCTGCGAACCTATAAAAAAATCATAGAAAGTACCGGTGAAGGTATCCTGATTACAGATATGAAAGGTACCATCCTGGAGATAAACCCTGCCATACAGAACATGACCGGTTTTTCCGAGGAAGAACTAATAGGACAGACTCCAAACATCTTAAAATCCGGTATGCATGCACCGGAATTTTACAGGGCTCTCTGGGAATCGGTACATCAGAATGGCCAATGGGAAGGGGAAATCTGGAACAGAAAAAAGGACGGAACCCTGCTGCCCTTCTGGCTCAGCATCAATACTCTTAAGGACTTAGAGGGTAACCCATGTAAACTGGTAGCTTTTTATATCGATATTACCCAGCTGAAACAGACCCAGGAAAAGCTGAATAATCTTGCCTTTTATGATTCCCTGACAGGGCTGCCGAATAGATCCCTCTTTACAGACCGCCTGGATCAGGTGCTGAGCCGAGCCCAGCGGGAGAAATCCCGTTTTGCCCTGCTTTATATGGACCTGGATCATTTTAAGGATGTAAATGATGGGTTTGGACACCAGGTCGGGGATGAGCTTTTAATTCTCGCAGCCCACCGGGTAAAAGCCCAGGTTAGGGAAGCAGATACGGTCTGCCGGCTCGGAGGAGATGAGTTTACGGTAATATTGGAAGACATTCACAAAAGCACCGATGCGTCCCTGGTGGCCAAAAAGATAATAGAGGCCCTCAGAGAACCCTTTATCATTAACGAGAGAGAAATATATATCGGTTCCAGTGTAGGTATAGCCCTCTACCCCTATGATGGTGCGACAATACAGGAACTCGTTAAAAATGCGGATGCAGCCATGTACGATGCCAAGGAACAGGGCCGGGGCCAGTACCGATTTGCGTCGGGCGCCGCGGGTATTTCCAGCAGGCATCGGATAGAAGTAGAAGCCCAGATCCGGAAAGCCCTGGATGAGAGCCGTTTTGTCCTTTGTTATCAGCCCCTGGTGTCCACCGGCAGTGCAGAGCAAGGCAAAGCCTGGGGCATCATCGGGGCTGAAGCCCTCATCCGTATTAAAAATCCAGATGATACCATCGTTCCGCCGGGAGAGTTCATCGAAATAGCCGAAGATACGGGACTGATTATCCCCATGGGAGGCTGGGCTCTTTTACAGGCCTGCAAGGATGCTAGAACCTGGGCAGAGCTGGGAAAACCAATCCAGGTATCGGTCAATGTTTCCCAGCGGCAATTTGAACGGGGACATATTATTAAACAAACGGAAGCAGCCCTCAGACAGAGCGGTCTCGATCCACGGCTGTTAAAATTGGAAGTAACCGAATCACTTTTTATGCGGGATGCCCAGCGGGTAGCCTCTATAATGGAGGATCTGAAAAAACTGGGAATCTGCTTTGCGGTGGATGATTTCGGAACCGGCTATTCTTCTTTAAGATATATCGATGCCCTCCCGATAGACAGCCTTAAAATTGATAAGTCCTTTGTAGATCATTTACAGTCAGAAGAAGGATCTGCAGATCCGCAACAAAATTTGCAGAATGGCTCCATAGCCCTTGCGGTTGTCTCCATGGCCCGCTCCTTTGGACTTACCTCCATTGCCGAAGGGGTAGAAACGAAAGAACAGCTGGAAGCCCTGAAACGCAGGGGCTGTGATGCAGTGCAGGGGTATTATATCAGTAAGCCTTTACCGGCAGACCTGTTCAAAGATTTCATATTACATGGCTATGATAGACAAGAGAAACAAATGCAGGCATCGCCGCAAGGGACAGATGAGGAAATCGAAGAACTGGAAAGCGTATAAAACTCTTGTAGAGCCCCCATTTATCCTGTACCATAGGATATATCCATACCTGAGGAGACTATGGTGCTACAGTTTACCCAATCAGCTCTGCTTATTATAGATGTACAAAATGACTTCTGCCCCCCCCGGCCTATGCAGGATGGCCGCCTTTCTGCACCGGGAGCTTTAGCAGTTCCTGGCGGGAATGAAATCGTACCGGTCATTAATCGACTTTCCAACCTGTTTGAACAGCAGGGAGCCCCCGTAGTGGCTACCCAGGACTGGCACCCGGCGGGTCATTGTTCCTTTGCATCCGCTTCGCCCAGTGCTGCCACAGGTCAGGAACGGGGTATCTGGCCTGACCATTGTGTCCAGGGCTCGGCCGGAGCAGAATTGCATCCCGCATTGGATCAGCATCCTATCAGATTGATTATCCGTAAGGGCTTTCGGTCCTACCTGGACTCCTATTCAGCCTTTTTTGAGAATGACCATCACACCCCCACCGGCTTGGAGGGATATCTTAAGGTACTTGGCATCACACAACTGTACCTTACGGGTCTCGCTACCGATTATTGTGTAAAATACAGCGCCCTGGATGCCCGAAGGCTTGGCTTTACCGTATCGGTCATAGCCGATGCGGTCCGTGGGGTAGATTATCCAGCGGGGTCGCTGCAACAAGCCCTGGAAGAAATGACAGCGGCGGGGGTACAATTCATCAATCTGAAGGATGTAACCTAGGTTATAGAGAAGGAGAACTCCATGCAGGAAGCAGGTTTTTGCCCCCAATCGGCACTCTTTACCGACTTTTATGAACTCACCATGGCCCAGGGGTACTGGAAACGGGGCATGAATCACCGGGCAGTTTTTGATATGTTTTTCCGCCGCCAACCCTTTAACGGCGGCTTTTCGGTCTTTGCAGGCCTCGAAACTTTTCTGGATAAGCTCGCTTCCTTCCGCTTTTCCGCAGAAGACCTGGAATACCTTGGGAGCCTCTCCTATTTTGATAAGGACTTTTTGGAGTATCTCCGGAATTTCAGATTTACCGGCGATGTCTGGTCCATGGATGAGGGTACCATCGTATTCCCCCAGGAGCCGCTCATCCGGATCGATGCGAATCTTATAGAAGCTCAGATTATAGAAGGGATGCTTCTGAATACCATCAATTTTCAGAGCCTCATCGCTACAAAGACAGCCCGGGTATACCTGGCCTCCGGCAAGGGAACCATCATGGAATTCGGCCTCCGCAGGGCCCAGGGGCCCGACGGCGCCATGTCAGCCTCCCGGGCGGCCTTTATCGGGGGTGCCTCCGGCACCTCGAATGTGCTTGCGGGTAAAACCTTCGGTATCCCGGTGATGGGAACCATGGCTCATTCCTGGGTTATGTCCTTTCCCTCTGAGGAAGAAGCTTTTGAAGCCTATGCCGAAACCTATCCTGACCGCACGGTCTTTTTAATTGATACCTACGATACCCTGGACAGCGGAATTAAGAATGCCATTAAGGTGGGAAAAAAACTGGCTGCCCGGGGCAAAAAGTTCGGGGTCCGCTTAGACTCAGGGGATATCCACTATCTTTCGGTGGAGGTTCGCAAGGCCCTGGATACGGCGGGTCTGAAACAGGCTACCATCGCGGTTTCCAACGATTTGGATGAGTCGATTATCCAGACCCTCACCGCAGCAAAGGCGCCAATAGACAGCTGGGGTGTGGGAACCAATATGGTGACCGGCGGAACCGAAGCGGCATTTACCGGTGTATACAAGCTGGCAGCCCGGGAAATTTCAGGGGGCGAACTGCAGCCCACCATAAAGTTTTCCGATAACCCGGAAAAAACTACCAATCCCGGGGTAAAGCAGGTGTGGCGGCTCTATGGAACCGATGGGCTGGCCTATGCGGATGTGATGACCCTGGACCAGAAACTGGCCCATACCCCGGAGGCTGAAGCGGATACTATCCATAAGGGGGTAGAATATGCCTTCTGGCACCCCGCCGCGGACTATCGTCACTTTCACTATACCCCCCAGGGGGATATGGAACAGCTCCTTAAGCTCCGGATGAGGCGGGGTGAACTGCTGGAGGACCACCCGACCCTGGCATCGATACAGCAGCGGGTAAAGCTGGGTCTTGACCGTTTCGACGGCAGCTTTAAGCGTATTCTGAACCCCCATGTGTACAAGGTTTCTATCTCCGAACAATTAAGGAACCTGAAACTGCATCTTATACAGGAATATCTTGGAGAATAATGATGGGTACACTGGATAGTTTTGTTCTGCAGGCTTTTATGGAAAAAAGAACCCTGGTTTATGGACACCGGGGCAGCCGGGCCTATGCACCGATGAACACCCTTCCCGCCTTTGAGCTTGCGATCCAGCAGGAGGCCCATGGGATCGAGCTGGATGTGCAGCTTTCAGCGGATCGGGAACTGGTTATCCTCCACGATTTTACCGTCGATGGAACCACCGATGGAACCGGAGCAGTAAAGGATCTTCTCTTTGCAGAGCTTCGGGAACTGAATGCCGCAGCCCGTTTTAACCCCATGGCGGAGCCCCTGAAGGGTCACATACCCCACTATCCGTTTACCATGATCCCAACCCTGGAAGAGGTATTCTCCCTGGTAAAAGATCGAGCCCCTAAAGATTTAATTGTAAATGTAGAAATTAAAGCACCCTATTGCGGTGAATCAGGCGAAGAGAATACAGAAGACCTGAATG
>Ga0208824_1000626_pt1 | contig 36504 bp, 33 predicted proteins | sample AD_JPNTR3_MetaG_FD_184447 | JGI IMG/M metagenome (GOLD analysis project Ga0208824, IMG submission 184447) | Active sludge microbial communities of municipal wastewater-treating anaerobic digesters from Japan - AD_JPNTR3_MetaG (SPAdes) (version 2) | ecosystem: Engineered > Bioreactor > Anaerobic...
GACCGGGTTTATAAAGCTTATAAGTTCGGCTTTATACCGAAGAAAAAACAGGTTCTAAAGGGCATCTCGTTTTATGTCAATGAAGGCGAGATTTTTGGCTATCTCGGGCCAAATGGTGCCGGCAAAACAACCACCATCAAGAGCATTTTGAATCTGATTTTCCCTGACGCCGGCCGCATTACCATTTTTGGCGAAGACTCCCTCAAGCCACGGGCCCGCGAAAAAGTCGGCTTTCTGCCTGAAAATCCATATTTCTATGATTATCTCACCGGACGTGAATTTCTGGCTTTTTACGCCGATTTGCTTGGTATCCACGGCCAGCAGAAAGAGGAAAAAATAAAATATTTTCTCAACCTGGTCGGGATGGAAAAAGCCGCTGACCTCCAGCTAAGAAAATATTCCCGGGGAATGCTGCAGAGAGTCGGCCTGGCTCAGGCTCTGCTCAATGACCCGGCTCTGGTCATCCTCGACGAGCCGATGGGCGGTCTCGACCCTATTGGCCGCAAGGAGTTCCGCGATATCATCGTCAATCTAAAAAAGGAAGGGAAAACTGTCTTCCTTTCTTCGCATATTCTGCAGGATATCGAGATGATCTGCGACCGGGTGGCCATTATCCTGGCGGGCGAAATTGTCAATCAGGGCTATCTCGGCGATTTGATTTCAGAAAAAGTTCTTTATACCGAAGTGACGGTCGCCGGTGTGCCCGCCTCCGAATTCAGCCATCTGGGGGAAAGCGTTTCGGCCAGCGGTAACCGAGTCCTGCTCAAAGTTTATGAGGAACAGCATATTGACCGCATTATCCGCCTTGTCCAGGAGAAAAACGGGAAGATTATTTCGCTTATTCCCCGGACTGAAACTCTCGAGGATATTTTCGTTGATCTGGTGAAAAACCAATGAAAGTCTCAACCATTGCTCGCAACACTTTTAAAGAAGCTAAACGCGACAGGGTTTTATACCTGCTTTTATTCTTTGCCATTTTGTGCTTTCTTCTGTCCCGTTTTCTGGGCCTGCTGACCGTTGGTGACCGGGTTAAAATTATAAAAGATGTCGGACTGGCTTCGATTTCGCTTTTCGGGATGCTGATGGCCATTCTGATGGGCACCGGGCTGGTCTATAAGGAAATTGACAAGAAAACTATCTTCACCCTGTTAGCCAAACCGATTCACCGCTGGGAATTTCTGCTGGGAAAATATTTAGGGCTAGTGCTGACAATTTTTATTATGACCGTCCTGATGTCGGTCATTTTTCTGGTCGTTCTCTTTCTTCACACTTTTGCTATCGAGTGGAATATCCTTCTGGCCATTCTTTATATCTTTTTCGAGTTATGTTTGATGACGGCAGTAGCGCTGGTCTTTTCCACTTTTAGCACACCAATTCTGGCTTCGCTTTATTCGCTGGCTTTTTATCTGATCGGACATCTATCCTGGAGCCTTGAACTTCTGATTAAAAAGGTTAAAAGCGGTGGCGGCCGGGCGATCTTAAAAGTGCTGTATGTCATTTTGCCTGATCTCGAGAATTTTAATTTTAAAACCGAAGTGGTTCACCAGCTGCCAATTCCTACTAACCTACTAGGGATTAGCTTTGCCTACGGGCTGGTTTATACTGCTTTTTTACTGCTGCTGGCCATTTTGATTTTCAGGCGGCGTGATTTTATCTAGATTCGAGCTTGGAAAAATATTTGAACTTTTCGAAGTTAAAAATATAACCGTCTCAAAGACCTATAGATGAGAACAGATAGATAAGATAGACAGACCTGGATAAACGAGACAAAGATGAAGGCAGAAAATAAAACTGACACCCTGAAAGCTACCGGCCGCGAGCAGTCGCTGGAAAAAATCGTCATCGTCGGCCTGCTGCTTATCTCGCTGGCTCTTTTTTCAGTGCTAAAAATTGAAACTGACAGAGTCCCGAGAAAAAAAGTGCCTGGCTCTTCTATCATCTACCTCCCCTCAGGTAAATACCTTAAATACGCCACTTTTGGCTATTCGTCACTCGTGGCTGATCTGATCTATATCTGGGCCATCCAGTACTACGGTTCCTTCGATATCCCCGACCGCTTCAACTATCTTGAACATATTTTTTCTATTATCGCTGAGCTTGACCCGAAATACGTCGATCCTTACGAAGTGGGCGCGCTGATTGCTGTCTATGAAGCTCACGATCCAAACCTGGCCTTTAAAATACTGGATATGGGCCTTGAAAAAAATCCTGATATGTGGATTTTTCCCCTTCAGGCAGGTCATATTGCCCAGATGAATCTTAAAGACTATGAGCTCGCCCGAGAATACTATAGAAAAGCCATGGAAATTCCCGGTGCCCCATCCATCGCCAAAAGGCTTTATGCCAGCGCTGCTTATAAAACGATGGATTACCAGGAAGCCTGGGCCACCTGGCGTGAGGTTTATGAGACATCAACCGAACAGTGGATTAAAGATATTGCTTCCAACCAGCTTTACCGCATCAAATCAACTGTTGATACCGAAGCCCTCTCTTCGGCCGTCAACCAATTCAAGGAAAGATACGGCCGTTTCCCCTCAGACTTAAGTCAACTGGTGCGGGCCGGATTTATTAAAGAAGTTCCAAAGGACTTCGATGGTAACGATTATCTTTATGATCCCAAAACTGGTGAAGTTAAACCTCCGAGGGTCTGGTGGAAACGCTGAGAATAATCTTCGTCATTGTTATCGGGCTGGTCTGGGGTAGTTTTCTAAACGTAGTAATTTACCGCTTACCACGGGGGCAAAGCCTCATCACGCCGCCTTCAACCTGCCCATCCTGCGGGCGACGAATCAAGTGGTACGATAATATTCCGGTTCTGTCTTACCTCTTTCTGGGAGGCAAATGCCGTTTCTGCCGGAATAAAATCTCGATTATCTACCCGGTGGTGGAAAGCCTGACCGCTCTTTTATTTCTTCTGGTTTATTTTCATAACCTGAGATTTTTTGATCTGCAGTTTTTCACCGATTGCCTTTTTGTCAGCAGCCTGGTGGTCATCGGCTTTATTGATTATTATCATCAGATTATTCCAGGTTATATCACTTTGCCGCTTCTGGCCCTGGCTCTAATTTATGCTCCCTTTCGTTACGACCTTAGCTTTAAGCAGGCTTTGATCGGGGCCCTGGCCGGCGGAGGCTTTTTGCTTCTCGTCTATGGCATTTATTATCTGTGGCGCAAAAAAGAAGGGCTCGGTCTGGGCGATGTGATGATGATGCTTATGGTCGGGGCTTATCTCGGGCTTCCCCTGACGATTCTCACTTTACTTTTCGCCTCGGTCGGTGGGGCGATTGTCGGACTTTTATTGATGAGGTTTAAAAAGAAGACCCTGCAGTTTGCTTTGCCGTTCGGGAGTTTTATTGCTCTGGCGGCGGTCGTGGCTCTTCTCTGGGGACAGCCTTTAATCAGCTGGTACCTCAGCCTCTACCAGCACTGAGATAAGAAGAATTTTCTCGGTCGCAGGGGTAACTTTAAATTCCTCGCTGACCGGAAGGCCGGGAACCCAGACGATTTTTCCGCCAGAGAGAAAAACCGGCAGCACCTCGCGTTCTGCCTGAGGGATTTTCCTTTCGCGGAGGCTCTCCTTTATCTTCTTCTCACCATTAAGTCCGAGCGGCTGATATTTATCGCCCGGGCGGCGGTTTCGAACTTCAAGTGGTAGAGTGACTTTCGAGGCATCAAGGTAGCACCTTTTAGCATCATCAAATTCAAACTGGCGCAGTCTGCGGGCTGAGGGTAATTTTTTAACTGAAATAAATCTGGCTACAAATTCGAGACCGTTAGCCAGCCGCAAAGGATTTTGGCCATCCCAGCTCAAAGAAAAAGTTTTCGGCCGTTTGGTCTTTTCAACTTTTCTGAGCCAACCCGCCTCTCTCACCAGAACTTTGCTTCGTCCCCAGCTGAATTTCTGCCCATCTTGAAGAGCCAGAACCGCCTGCGTCTGGTGAAAGGTTGGTGATTCCAGTCCAAGAGCTACCTTCAAATATTTCCTGACGAGCCTCCTGGCCAGGCCCGCCGGCATTTTCTCGAGCTTACGTAGATTAAGCTCGAGATGGGAAGAATCGCCGCGTGTTACTTTTGGCCAGATCTTTTCCATCGTTTGAAACAGCACCTCATTTTCGCCCTGAGCAAGAAGAGCCGTCTCCGCCAGGTGGGCCGTAATCGCCGGATCAAATTCTTTTTCGAGGAGCGGGATAAGTTTTAGCCTGATTTTATTTCTGAGAAATCTTTCGTCCTCATTGGTTTCATCCTGCCTGAACTCAAAATGGTTTTCTCGAAGGTAACTTTCTAATTCCTGACGCTCAAGGCAGAGCAATGGCCGCGCAATGTTTCCGGTTTTAAGCCTTATCCCCTGAAGGCCTTCCAGCCCTGTTCCACGAAAGATTTTCATCAGGACAGTTTCGGCCTGATCAGTCATGGTGTGAGCAGTCAGGATATAGTCAGCTTCGAATTTGCTGGCTGCTTTTCTTAAAAATTCGTAGCGCTTGAGCCGGGCGGCTTCTTCCAGGTTGAGCTGCTTTTTCCTGGCAAAACCCCTGACATCTGCCCGGCCGGTAAAAAGTTTGAGCCCAAGCTCCTCCGCCAGACTCCTAACAAAAAGCTCATCTTCATCGGCACTTTTTCTGAGCTTATGGTTAAAGTGGGCCAAAGCCATCTGAAGCTGAGGCCAGTCTTTCTTTTTAAGCTCAACTAACAGATGAACCAGGGCAACCGAATCCTGACCTCCGGAGACAGCCACCAGCAGGCGGGATTGAGGCGAAAATAACTTTTCGGCCTCAACAAATTTTTTGAACTTTTGATAAATCATAAAATAAATGGCGGCGGAGGGATTTGAACCCCCGACACTGCGGATATGAGCCGCATGCTCTGACCAACTGAGCTACGCCGCCGGGTATCTGAATTTTATCTGACCATCCCTCCATAGTCAATATACCGGAAAGTATGGCGGGAGGCCGGTCGGTGCGCCGTCTCACCGGCTCACCATTTTTTAGCTTTTTCGGGCTCCATTTTTCTTAAGTCGAGGCCGCGCTCAACCGCCGCCAGCCTGTAAAGGCAGATTTCGCGGACCGATGAAGGGTGATGCAAGGCTTCTGATAAAGACAAACCACCAACCGCCCAGACTCCTCCGCCCCTGACCACGACCACTCTATAATCATGGAGAAGGCTTATCAACCGGTCTTCCTCAAATTTTGGCGGTAGAACCGGAATCACTAAGTACATGAAACTGCCTTCTGCATCAACCGGGACTATTTTCTCGATGGGCGTCTCTTCGCCCGGATAGATGAAATGAGCATGAGCTTCAGCCTCAGGCACATAGGCATGAATCAGGGCCTGGAAATCACTTTCGGCATAGATTTTTTTGTGAAGCAAAAGCTCAGTGTCATCGCCGGGAGCCTGAGCCAGAGGCAGCTTGAGGAGCGGCCCGCCCACCTCGTAGGGCATCGAAGCCTGGGGCGCATATAGCAAATAATCAACACCACGGACTGACATAGAGCCCGTATGAAATGGCGACAGGCGTGATTCAAACAGGCGATTCCCTGTCTTGCGAAACTCTTTGAGAATTTCATCTTCCTCAGGAAAATCGCAGCGGTTTTCAATGTCGGGTTCGTAGAGAGCCGGGCGGAAATGGAAATAGCTCTCCGGAGTGGCTTTGATTTTGGAGCGTAGTTCTTCTAACTCGGGGGGCTGGCCAGTCGCCAGCGATACTTTTGGGGATAGACCCTTTTCTTGTTTCTCTTGTCTTTCTGCGGCCTGCCTTTTGGCCCGCGTACTTCTAATCTGCCTTTCGATGAGCCTGACGATATAGCCGGCGTTGTTGGCCAGACAGAGATTAAAAAAAGTTTCTTTGAGTGTCCGGCCCCGGGTCATCGCTCCATGACCATAAATTATGGTCAGAGGATGGTCGGCCAGGCGAGCAGGGATGGTTTTGGCCATCTCGGGTGAACCGCTTGGCACAGCAAACCAATCCACCGGAATTTCCGGGCCCAGGTGATAAAAAGCCAGCGGGTCAACCGGAACAAAGGGCGGCGGTGTCTTCGGAGCGGGCTGGTCGTCAAGAGTAGCCATAATGAGCTCTTTGACGTGGGCATGCATCGAAGCCTGCGCCCCGGGAAGTGACAGAATATTCACATGGATATCAGTCTCCGAGGAAGCCTTGTAGTAGCCGAAATCAGTTTCGCCCGGCGAGAGATAGCAGAGATGGTTGGGCTCGAGGTCGCCCTTTTGAGAGCCGGTGGCGGTGATAACGATCATCTCTTCGCCCTGAGCATTTTTCCAGCGCATGGCCATGTTGCCGCTGTGGCTGTCCTGAATATCATAGAGAAGCGAGGCGCGACCGATGGAATGAAAAAGGCGAAAGATGTCTTCGCTTGTCTGCCATTTGTATGGGGCCATGATTAACCTCCGTTTCCTGACGCCGGCGCCAGGCCTGCGGTCAGCTTCCGGCAGCCAGCAGATTTCTGGCCCGGCAGCGGCTTCCTCTGGCAACTCAAATTGTGCTGCCTTGACTGCTCAGCCCTTGTCCCCTCCCGGGCTCTAAAAATTATGCCGCCCTGCTCAGAATCTTTATACCTTATATTTACTTTTACATTATATTTATATCTCATGCTCTAAGACCTCATTTCTCCCGCTTCATATTTCGTGCTACGCGTTTCAGCGCTCACGTTTCGTCGCTCTAACCCCAGGGCCTCATGTTCTATTGTCTCGGCTGCCAGTCATTAGTCATCAGTTATCAGGCTTTTTTGGGCTCGATTTTCATCTGCTTGAGATATGAGTTGTCTGGCCGGCCATCATCATTCCAGCCTCGAGCCCGGTAATAATCGCGGCGCATCTGGAGCATGTTCTCACGGCTGATAGCCCTGGGCTTGCCTTCCGACATTATCGGGATCTCCGAGAAGCGCGAGGGCAGTATATCCTCTTCTTCCGGGTTGAGGCCAGCCTTGAGATTAAATAAGCGCTCGAGGGCGGCGATGCGGTTAGCTATTTCTTCCAGACGGGCGGTAGAAAAATCATAGCCGGTAATGCCACTGACAATTCTTGCCCAGGGCTCAATGGCGAAGGAAAAACCGGTGAAGCGGCAAACGCCGAGGCTATCCTGAAGAATGCCGGTATTCTGCATGTTGCGAATAGCGATGGGTGATTGCAAAAGGCTAAAGCGGGGAATCTCTTTGGTGCCGCCAAAAAAGGCCAGCGAGACGGCATAACCGCCGCGGAGATGACAGGCCCCGGTTGGGGAGGTCATGTAGCCCAGGGCCTGGGCATAAGAGGCCCGCGGGTCATAGCCGGGGATTTCCAGTTTTTTGACCTGCATGGCCAGCTCGGGATGATCAAAGGCGACAGCCAGGCGGTAGGAACCTTCAGCCAGAAGGGAGCCAATACCTTTCCGATGAGCCGTAAGTTCGACCAGCTTTTCAAGCAGATCGCCGCGGCCAAATCTAATTTCGAGGCCGTCAGTTTGCTCGGGATTCAGGTAGCCTTTCTCATAAAGCTCCATGGCGCAGGCCACCGTGCCGCCAAAAGTGACCGTGTCGAGACCGAGTTCGTTGGCCAGATAGTTAGCTTGAATGATGTAATCAAGGTCATAGATGTCGCAGACCGGGCCCATCAAAACCGTTGTCTCATATTCGGGTCCTTCGCCGCGGCGAACCCGACCGTCGGCTGTTTTAACCGCGGTATGACGCTGGCAGCCAATCGGGCAAAGATAACAGGAGCCAGCTTTTTCCAGATAGCCGCGGGCAATAGCTTCGCCCGAGATGCGTTCGACTTTCTCCTCGTCGTGGTTGACATCGAGAAAATTCCGGTGGGGCAACATGTTGATGACATTAATAAGAAGAATAAGGCCGGCCGTGCCCAGCTCCCGCATCAACCTTTTGGTAATTGGCGCCTGCTTTAACAAATAGATAGCCTGATCGACGCCGGAACGGTAACAGGCTTCGTCGGCAATGGTGATTTTTTCGCGGCCGCGGACGCGAATCCCTTTGAGGTTTTTACTGCCGAAAACAGCACCAGGGCCACCGCGGCCATAGACCCGGTTTTTATCGTTGGCAACAACTGCATATTTGATGAGATTCTCACCGGCCGGTCCTATCACCAGGGCTCGGTAGAGATTGCCGGGAGTGCTGCCGGCAGTCAGGATATCGGTTGACTCGGGGACATTTTTCCCCCAGAGATGAGACGCATCGAGGATTTCAATTTTTTCCGGGTTAAGGTCAATAAAAACAGGGTGGCTGGCCCGGCCGCGGATAATGAGGGCATCGTAACCGGTGGCTTTAAAAGTGTGACCCCAGGTTCCGCCAGAGTTTGAGGTGCCGATATAACCGGTGAGAGGCGATTTATAGACCATATGACCGCGGGCAGCAGTGGGAGCTTGCGAACCGACGAGCGGCGAGCTGGCGATGACAATGACATTATGAGGGCCGAGAGGATCGGCAGTGGGATCGATGCGGTCGTAAAACAGCTTGGTGGCCAGACCGCGGCCTCCGAGATAAAGAAGAACATCCTCAGAGGCCAGCGCTTCGATTTTGATCTGGCCGGTGGTCAGATCTATTTCCAGCACCCGGCCATGATATCCAGGAATAGCCATCTTCGTCTTACCTGCCTTCCCTTCTAAACCTCAGCCCTTTAAAATATCAGAAACAGGGGACACAATCTATATTTCCTATTTTCTTATACAAAACGAGAGCTAACAGATCAACAAATAATCAGCCACTGACCGGTCAAACGATCAAATAATCAGGAAATATAGATTGTGTCCCCATTTATAACACCCGGAGGCCGGGATTATCCACCGCCCATTAATGGAAAAATGGTTACTGTTGCTCCATCCTCAAGCTTGAGCCCGGTCAGGGTATCATGGCTTACTATCGAGCCGTTAATCATAATCACCAGGTCTTCTCTCACCTGCCCATCTTTAAAGATCTCAGGCCTGGCCGGAGGTGTTTCTGCTAAGCGGTCAAGGAGTTGGAGGAGGCCTGGATTCTCATCAAAGACCAGTTCCTTTTCCTTAGCGCCAAATAATTCACGAAAAGGAGCAAAAAACTTAACTTTAACTTTTACCGGTGGCATAGCCTGACTCCAGCTAACTTTTCTTTTTTTAACCTTACCGATCCACCAGACTCGATCTAATTTATTATGCTTTAACCCCGGCTGGCCCTGCAAGCAAAGATTACGATAAGTTTACAGAAAAACTGGTCTTCTTCTCCGGACGGTGTTTGCCGGGCGTTGATCTTAGCCTGGCCACTCTCAGTCTCTTCACCAGCCCTGTTAGTAACCACTACCCCTTCGCCTTCAACGGATCCTGCTCAGTCAAAAATCCTGTTTGCAACCCTTCCAGTAATGCCTTATCATATCTGTGAGCATTCGTAAGTAGACTCCTCCTTTTTTAGATAAACTTCTTTAGAAGGAGATCTCAGGATGGCTCATTTTTTTTGTTACAATTTGTAAACTAGCTTAACCACCAGCTGAAGGAGTTTCATATGGAAAATGAGCAAACAGCACCTACCGGTTTTGATTTAAACTTAATTTGTGAATATTTTGCAGGATTGGAAAGGCAGGGACCTGGTAGCCCTGAAGCAACCATTAAAGCCTTAAGTTTTATCGACAATCTTTCCAATGAATCTAAAATTGCCGATCTGGGTTGTGGAACTGGTGGTCAAACAATGGTCTTGGCGCAAAACATCGCTGGAAATATTACTGGATTAGATCGTTTTCCCGGTTTTATTGATATTTTTAACAGTAATGCTAAAAAATTAAACCTCCAGGATCGAATGAAAGGTATTGTCGGTTCAATGGACAATTTACCATTTCAGGCTGAAGATTTTGATCTCATCTGGTCTGAAGGGGCTATTGCCAGCATAGGTTTTGAAAAAGGTTTAAATTATTGGAAAGGCTTTCTCAAAAAAAATGGCTATATTGCCGTAACCTATGAGTCATGGTTTACCGATGAACGCCCGGCTGAAATTGAAAAATGGTGGTTTGATGCAGTCCCTGAAATTAGCACCGTAGGGCAAAATATTTTAATAATGCAAAAGGCGGGTTATGTTCCTGTTGCCGCCTTTATACTGCCTGAAAATTGTTGGGTAGATAACTATTTTATTCCGCAAAAACCAAGACAAGAGGAATTTTTGAAAAAATATGCCGGCGATAAAACCGTTGAGGATTTTATTGGATTTATGAGGCGTGAGGCCGAGTTGTATTCAAAATATAAGCAATATTATGGATATGTCTTTTATATTGGGAAAAAGATGAATCAAAAGACCTGGCAACCAGTAAAATAGAGATTATGTTACCACTTTTACTTTTAAGCTATCTGATAATATGGCAAAATGGTTGAATGATCTTGAAAGTGAAGAACACCGGGCACCCAACACGCGGTTTAGCTAATAAGGGTTTCAGTCGTTGGCTAAGTGTTTTTGCCGGCTTCAACTTTTTGTGTTCCCTGAGACGAAATCGCTGGAAATCCCTCACTGGCCATAAAGCCAACCGTTGGGCGTCGGGCTAAAAACAAACCACAGCATTATGAAAGAACCAATAACATTTGATAAGGTGGCAGATATATATGACTTCTATGTTAAGGTAGATTTTGATATTCCATTTTTTCTAAAAGAGACAGAAGAATTTAAAGGAGAAATATTGGAATTAATGTGTGGCACAGGGCGAGTGTCTATCCCCCTGCTCGATTCAGGCCGAAACATGACTTGTGTTGATTATTCAAAAGGCATGTTAGAGTTATTTGAAAAAAAGATTAAAAACAAAAACTACAAGGTCAATTTGATTCAAATGGACGTAATCAATCTGAAGTTGAACAAAAAATATGGATTGATTCTATTGCCATTTCACTCATTTGCAGAGATTATTTCGACTGATTTGCAAATTAAAGCCTTGCAATCGATTTCTGCCCATCTTGAGAAAAACGGGACATTTATTTTGACTCTTCAAAATCCTAAAACCCGTTTAAGATTGGCTGATGGTATTACCAGAGTTATGGGGAAATTCCGGATTGATGAAAACAGACAGCTGATTATTTCATATACGAATCAATACAACGAAACGGATAAAATGGTTTCTGGATTTCAATTTTACGAAATATATGATTCAATGAATATTCTGATTGAGAAAAGATACTTAGAGATAAATTTTAGATTAATAACTGATTCGGAATTAAGGGATATGATTAAAACTGCTGGATTAGAAATTATTAAAATGTATGGTGATTACTCATCCAATAGTTTTGAAGAAGAAACAAGTAATTTTATGATTTATACATTGACGAAAAGATAAAGCACAAACAGCGGAGGATGTTTCTCGGGAAGTGAATCTTACTGATAATAAAGCAAATCGGCTGGCCCGACCCCATTTATCAGAATTCCCATTCATCCCCGGCAAAATCGCTTATTGCTTTAAATATCTGTTTATACCTCTATACTGACCCCTGAGGAGGTGGACACCTCAAAGAGATAGAGTTTATACTGAATAAGGAGGTGTCAGGATTAAGCTAAGGAAATGGAGTTCGGAGGGGAAGATGGCCATAGTGCTGGAAGGGCTAAAGGGGTCAGAAGTCGGTAGCTGAGATCTGCCGGGAGCACCAGATAAGCCAGACATTGTATTATCGGTGGCGTGACAGGTTTTTAGAGGCAGGTCAGAAGGGATTAAGCAATGGGGGCGGTGAGGACGAAAAGGCATTGCAAGCTCAGATAGAGAAGCTGGAAAAGATCATTGGACGCCAGACGATTGCCATTGAGGCTTTAAAAAACTCAAGAGTTAATCTCGGGGAAGAAGACGAAGCTGATGAGGGGGAAAGGGATGAGCCTGAAGTCGGCCTGTGAAGCTCTCGGGATAAGCCGGAGCGGGCAGTATCGGAAGGAGTGCCAAAGACAGGGCTCGGATAAGGATGAGGTTTTGGTGGAGAAGCTCAAGGAGCTTCGGCTGGAGCGTCCTTTCTGGGGATACAGGCGGATGACAGCCTGGCTTAATCATCGGGAAGACCTTTTGGTTAATCGCAAGCGGATCTACAGATTGATGAGAGAAAATGGCCTAGCGGTAGAACAGGTAAGGCATAAGGCACTGCGTAGCGCCCAGAGGGGGAAACCCAAGGCGACCCGGCCTAATCAGTACTGGGGCATAGACATGACGAAGTTTCTTTTAGGCTCTTCAGGCTGGTGTTATCTCATGGTGGTGCTGGACTGGCATACCAAGGAGATTTTATGCTCCTATGACAATCCACGGGGTAATGCTGAGACCGAGCGGGTTATTCGGACCATCAAAGAAGAGCTGCTGTGGTTAAATGAGTTTAGCTCTTTTGAGGGAGCAGAGGCCAGAATCGGCGTCTGGATAGCTCAAGACTATAACCGGCTCTATGTCCACTTGGCTCTGGGGTATCTAAGTCCTGAGGAGTTTGCTCAGCAGTGGGTTCAATCACAGGAAGCTACATCGCAGGGAGCTCAAATATGAACCGGGTTAAAGCCACAGCCTGTAATCCAAACGATATGGATTATTTTTGTGAAAAGAACTCTATCTCTCAAAGCGAGAAAGAGTGTCTTGCTTTTCGGGGTTCACTACATAAGCTTCTTGAGCCGGGATGATTCGGTCTGCTGGCAGGACATAAAGGACAAAAACAAAAGCGTAGTAACCAGTCCTAAAAATACTCTTTTCTTCATGACCCCACTCGTTACCTTTCTCCTATAATTCATCCATTGAATATTCTATAAGAAAAAGGGACATCACCATTTTTACCTGGCATATTCGCGCAGAGGCCAGGTAAGTTCTCCATTAAGAAAATGGAAATCTTCCGAGTGGCATCTCTTATCCCCTATTTTTGCCCATAATACAAAACCGTAAGTCTGGCCTTCTTCAATGCCCTCAATGACTATTTCATGATATCTTCCTACACCAGGTATGGAGATGGTTTTTTCTCTTGGAATATCTGCAAAATAGCTTCTTGGCTCGTGGCGAACAATGGTTTCAGGATCTCCAACCAGGGGTCTGTAGGTAATCTCAGATTCAACCTCTTCATCTGTCTCCCAGTTTATGCGCACTGAATAAACTTTCTTCTCTGAATTATTTCCCTTAGCTGTATCTACCTTTGCCAATTTTGATGAAGAATCTATCATCTCCGTCTTAACATTTAGGAATACAACAGGCAAATCCTTACAGGTATCATCTTCAAGAGGCCAGCCATTTTCCCCGTATCTAGGCACATAATAATACCAATTATTATTCTTGAATATCCAGATATCGACCCACCTCGCACCCATTTCATCGACAAAGACATAGGCTACATCATCTATAATCTTAATATTCTCTATTTTATATTCATAGGGGTAAAACCCAAGCAGGGTTTCCTCCCGATAATATCGAATTTCCTCCTTTATTTCTTCTTCACTTCTTTTTTCCTCGCACCATTGATATTCTCTAACTACAAGGTCAAACTTTCTTGCATTCAAACACTTATAATAATCATCTATCCTCGCTCTTAAATTCTCTTCTGTCTTGTTATTCGTATTCGATTCACTTTTGCATGAACTTAAAAATAGAGCCCCAATGATCAGGAAATAAATTATTGATTTCTTTACCATCTTCATTTTTCTAACCCCTTAAATGCCTCCCATCGGAATTGATGCTCGAACTTGATCATGGCCCGGTAGGTCCAATGTTTTATATTCATTTTCTCCGCTATCTGAATATAGCTTTCGTCTTGTAAAGCCTTTAAGCTCCAAGCTTCAAATTTCCGGTAACACCATAATTCTGAGTCTTCTATAATGTCCTTCTCTTTCACAGCAGAATCGGCCTCAAGCGCGAGCGGAACATTCTGCCGGCAGGAAATTAAAGAAAAAACCTGGACGCAGATCATCATCAGCCAGAACGGCTTTCTAATTTTTCCCCTCAGATAAATAGGAACTAACTTCATCACACCCTTCTCTGCAGCCCTGGATTCATTCCGATCTAAAACCGTGGAAACCGTCTATATTTCCTATTCTTTTATACAAAATAGGCGCTCCAAGGTCAACAAATAATCAGCCACTGACCGGTCAAACGATCTAATAATCAGGAAATATAGATTGTGTCCCCATTTATAAGCTCAAGAGCAAACGATGACGCTACCCACACTTAGATAACTTTGGGATACATGACAGCCCCGATCAGAACCAGGATAATGGTGATAGCCGCCAGCACTCCCAGATCAAACCCAATTTGATAGGTGCCTGTTCCACCGACCAGCATCAATTGTCTCAGGATGTCAACCTCATAGGTCAAAGGATTAAGATGAGAAACGACTTGGAGCCAGGAAGGCATAATTGAAATCGGATAGATAGCATTACTGGCAAAAAATAGCGGCATGGTTAAGACCTGTCCCAGGCCCATAAAGCGCTCCCTGGTTTTAACGATGCAGGCAATGATCAGAGAAAAGGTTGAAAAAAGAGCAGAACCAAGAACAACAGCTTGAGCCACACCAAGCAAAGACAGCAGATTGAAGTTCAAATGGACCCGGAGCAAAAGTGCGATGACGACGACAATCAGGCCCTGAGCCAGCCCTCTTACCCCAGCTGATAAGGCTTTTCCCAGTACCAGAGCCGCCCGCGGCGTTGGACTGACTAGAAACTTATGGACGACCCCCAGATCCTTTTCCCAGATGATAGATATTCCATAGAAAATAGCGATGAACAAAACACTCTGAGCCAGAATGCCAGGCGTCATGAAATCAAGGTAAGGCAAATTCCCGGTAGGTATAGCCCTGACCCGGGTAAAGACCTGGCCGAAGACGAGCAACCACAGAGCAGGTTGAACCGCCCGGGTAAGAAGCTCGGTTGGATCGTGTCGCAGCTTTCTCATTTCCAGTTCAGCTAAAACTATGGTTTTATAACTGAAAGAACAGATTTGTTGGAATAATGATCTGAAAAACTTCATGTTTTACTCCTGGGCTACCGGGCTACTACACTCCTCGGCTCCTGGCTTCTATGCTTCTGGTGAATTTGCTCAGCCTAACCGCCGGGCGACGCGTCTCGTTCTGGATATATCTCGAAAGTTTCCGCCATTATCCAGCTCGTTCCCGGTATAATGGATAAAAACATCATCAAGCGTCACTTCCTCACCCTGTCCGACTGCTGCTTTTAATTCCTGGGGAGAGCCCAGGGCAGCCATCTGTCCCAGGTGCATGATAGCTACGCGGCTACAAAGCTCATCTGCTTCATCCATGAGATGAGTGGTCAGAAAAATCGTCGTTCCAAACTGCTGACGAAGATTTATGATGTGTTCCCAGACCGTACGCCTGGCCGCCGGGTCGAGCCCGATGGTTGGTTCATCCAGGAAAAGAAGGCGCGGGTGGTGGAGCATTGACTGGGCAATTTCCAGCCGCCGTATCATGCCACCAGAATAGTGCCGAACGAGCTTATCAGCCACTTCCTCCAGACCCATGTAACGCAAAGCCTGTCTGACCCGTTCTTCACGCTCCCGGCGCGGCACATCGTAGAGCTTGGCAAAGATCATCAAATTCTCATAACCGGTCAAAGTGCCGTCAGCCGAAATTAATTGTGGAACATAACCAATCATTTTTCTCACCCGGGCCGCCTGATGGCGAACGTCAAAACCAGCCACCATCGCCTGGCCAGACGTTGGCGGAAGCAGTGTGGTCAGCATTTTTATGGTCGTTGTCTTACCGGCACCATTTGGACCCAGCAATCCAAAAATTTCACCCTCATCAATGGTAAGAGACAGGCGGTTGACAGCCAGGAGCTCGCCGAAGCGCCTGGTTAAATCTCTGGTTTCGATAATCCTCATCGCGGTCATCCTTTTGGCCTTCGGTTTAGCCTTGGCCCCGAAGCTGCTTTTCTTTCTGAGGCTGCACCGTCCTTTTTGGAGAGACGAGAGTCTCGAGCAGCAATCTAAAGCCTTTATCGATCTTCTTAATTTCTTCTGGGGACAAATCGCTTAAGTGTTGTTTTATGTTTTTTAGCGTGGCCTTTTCAGCTAAGGTCAAGAGTTTCATGCCCTGGCGGCTCAAATGAAGCTCAATCTGCCGCCTGTCTTCCAGGCCCGATTCCCTGACTATCAAACCGCGTCTGACCAGATTATCAACCATTCGGGAAGCCGTGGCCAGGGATAATCCATGCTGATCAGCCAGAGCCGTGAGCGAGGCTTTCGGGTGGCGACGGCAAAACAGAAGCGTTCGGAACTGAGCCAGAGACAGATCTGGCTGGTGGTGCTGCCTCATGTTCGACCGGATATAGCCCATCAGTCTGGGTATTCCCTCCATAAGCCTGACTGCCAGTTCTTCAATCTTATCATCCATTATATTAGCCTATCAAATTATTAGCTTTTCTAACTATCATTAAGCATAGTCCTGGTCCTGACCTTTGTCAACGGCTGATCAAAAAGCTTTCTCCTTTTCCTCTTCTTTGTTGGGTTAGAATCCCCTTGCCTTTAAAGACTGAAAAGACTCGTGGCTACAAGATTTAGCCGCTCACTGAAAACCAGGATAGGCCTGGATGGCCAGGTGATTTTTGGCACGAGCAACTTTTGCTGGTTAATAAATAATCAGTCATAAATAATCAGATAGAGCGGATTATTTCATCACTTTTAGGTTTCACTATTTTATCTGGCCGGTGTTTTTTATTTAATTTTCTAATCTCTCTATCTGACTGATAATAAAGCAAATCGGCTGGCCCGACCCCATTTTAACGGGCGATGACCAGCATGTCACCGCCAGTCAGGTTGACTGGGCGGCCCTGTACTCCCAGAACTTGAATCGAGGAAATACTTACTCTTGTCTCACCGGCCGCCAGGACTTCAAAAACCAGCGTGGCCAGATTACCGCTGTTTACACCTCTCGCCGGATCTGGTGACGAAAAGCCTAATACGGCCAGCCCTGAAGAAGCGCTTATATCCTGAAGGAAAGAACCTTTTTCACCAAACTGACTGACCAGTTCCCCTCTTTGAATTTCTTTAAGCCTCAACACTCTTGAATCATAGTTCAAATTCAAAGATAGAGAAGTTATATCAACGGGTGAGTTAACAGCTACACGGACATTCAATGTATAGCCAACTGGCACTTCAGCTCGAGCGGGCAAAAGCGACACTGTTCCCATCTGGGCCTCCGCTTCGACGGCTTCTTCCACCGGCACTTCTACCCCGGTTTCAACTGGCGGAATAACCTCTTCAGTACCGCCGGCCACCACTTCGCCTGTTTGGGTTTGAATTCCAAAAGATGAGCCGGCATTGTCAATCCACAGCGGCTGACTGTCTTCCGGCTTTAACGGCATCGTCCTGATGACATGCGGAGTTATGGTCAGGATCACATCAGTCTGGTCAACTGTCCGGTCCGTACTCGAAAAAAGGCTGCCCAGAATAGGGATATTTTTCAGTCCGGTCACTCCCTTCAGAGATTTCCGCTCCTCATCCTTGAGTAACCCGGCCAGTAAATTGGTTTCGCCATCCTTGAGTCTGATCACATTCTTGACTGATCGGGTAGAAATAATGGGAATATCGGCGATTCCCGTGCCACCGATGGCTGTGATTTTGACTTCCATTTCCAGACTGACCTCATTTTCCTGATGCAACCTTGGCTTGATATTAACTTCAATGCCAACATCCTGATACTGATAGGAAACAATTGGTTGCTGGCTGATACCACCGGCAGCAATCGGAGTAAAGGTTGTACTTGGAATCGGTACTTGCTGACCAACCAGATATTTTATTTCCTCGCTGTCAACTCCTCTTAGCCTTGGCTGGGCGATAATTTTGGTATCAGAATCGGTCTCTATAAACTGAAGGAGAACCGAGGGCAGGGTTATCTGAAAATTTTCTGATTTAGACAGATTAAAGCCTTCCAGCGGCAACCAGTTATCAGTTGGAAATTCAGTCAGCCCGCCCGTATACCTGATGCCACCATAGCTCTGGCTAAATTGCGTGCCGATAGTTTGTAGTCTTGTCCTGGAGACTTCCATGATCTCCAGATCAATAATTACCTCGCCCTTAGGCTTATCCCAGGACTGAAGCAGTTTCTCGGCCAGGGCCACGACTGTTGCCGTGTCTCTGATGGTCAGCGAATTTCTTGTTTTGTCAACAATAATGCTGGGGCTTTTATACTGAGTCCGCAGGATAGAAGCCAGCTGATTTTGTACGTCCTGGGCATTTATGTTAGAGAGGTAGATAGTTTTAATGGCGTTGACTTCATATTGATTTCGCTTTTGCGGGTTGTCAGGAATGATGATCGCCGTTCGCTCATCAATCACCCGGTAGAAAGCCCGCCCGGTCAGACAGAGTGAATTAATAGCCTGTTCAACAGTCTGGTCGGTTAAATCAATTGAAACAGGCAGATCACGAAATTGTTCATCAAACAAAAAGTTGATACCGCTAAACTTTCCCAGAGCCTGGAAAATTGCGCGCAAAGAGGCATCAGTAAATTTCAATTTAAGTTTCTCCGGGGGATATTTCAATTTTACCGGTGATTCAATCACCACTTCCTTCGGCTTCACCTCAACCGGTGGTTTTACCCCGGCCAGGGCTTGATACTCGGCCAGAATCATCCTGTTAGTTGGATCGTAGAAGAGAGCCTTCTTATATTGATTGAGCGCTTCTTCTTTTCTGCCCTCAGCTGCCAGACGCCTGGCTTTTTCGGCAGCATCAAGGGCAGCCATGGCTTTTGTCCGAAAAAGAGCCAGACGGTAAACTGACTCTTTGGGATTTTCCAGCATTGCCTGCTCATAATATTTAATGGCTTCATCATAATTCTTATTGATCTCAGCCTGATTGCCGAGCTTATAAGACTGACTGAAAGTGGCACAGCCCAGTATATTTACGACCAGAAAGCCAAGAAAAAGCCAGTGGAATTTTCTCGGTCTGATTTTATTCATCATTGTTCTCCTTTACCTTAATCTTCCGGGAGTTGCCCTGGCTGTCCCTGATTAAAACCTCTTCGGGAGTGATTTTAACCAGCTTGAGACCGGGAATAATCTCCTCTCCCTCGGCCAGGGCTAAGGCCTGGCCATCAATCAGGATTAAAGCCAGCGCCTTCTGTCCGGAAAAAATAAGGCCGCTAAATATAAAATCCAGGCTCTCCAGAAGCGAAGTATCAGACTGCCCGGTCTGAAACCCAGCAGCTGATTGCCCGGCAGCCAGCCTTTCGGGAATAATTTCATCATCTGCCATTTCTTCTTCGTCATCATAAACTCTATTGGCAGTCATTAAGGACGATGGACGGAAAAGGTCTCTCCGGGCCACAGCTAAGGCCGGATTTAATGGAGGTAACAGGTTTTTTTTGACCAGAGATGAGACCTCTCGAGCTCTAGTCTTCCCTGGCTGGCCGGGCTGCTGGCTATTCTTTTCCTGACCCAACAGGTTGATTGAACCTGAGCAGAGCATTGCTATTAAAAAGCTCAGACTCATAGCCACAAGAACATACTGTCTGATCGGCCAGCACCGCTTTGGTTCTGACTGGTTACCTAGCCCTTTATTTCTCTTCATAATAAAAACCTGCCACTGTCAGCCTTAAATCAACCATTCCCGAGACGTTATCTATCTTTTGAAAATTAATCTGATCTAATAACCAGATTCTTGGCCAGGCTTCAAGCTCGTACAGAAATCTTTTAAGTCGGGGATAAGAAAGTGACACTCCGAATGAAGCCGATAGCCGGCGGAATTCCTTTTTCTGGTCTTCCTCATACTGATAGCTTATAGGCGGCAAGGGCAGGCCCGACTTTTGAAAAACCTGACTGAGATCCTGGCGAAAGACCTCGATCCCGGACTGTCCAGCATAAAAGGAATTCTCTTTTATTTCAGCCAGGTCAGCCTGGGTAAGCTGCCAGGATTGCAATTCAGCCAATTTCTCCTCTGTTCTGGCCGCCAGCTTATCTAACTCAGATTGAAGGGCCAGCGCTTCCTCACTTAGCCTGTCCAGCCTCCAGTTCCAGAAAAAAAGCGTGATGATGAGCAAACCGAGCAACACCAGACCGGCCAGACTGATACCCTTGAGAATCTTCCTTTCTTTACCTGTCAATTGCTCACTCAGTCGGGGCATGCTGAAAATCCATTTCAACCTGAAATTGACCGTCCTGAAGACTTTCGCTCAAGACTCTTATTTTACTAAAGCCGTGACTGTCCAGATTTCTGATGAGCTGGCCCAGATCACTCCTCGAGGGCAGCCCTGCTTTTATTCTAAAAGCCAGACCAGCTTCATTCCGGCTCGGATTTAAATTGGTCAGATAAGCTCCGGCCGGCAGCGCTTCCTCCAGCTCATCAAAAAAGATTGTCCAGGAGAAAGACTTCCTGGCCAGGAGAGAATTAACTTCATCTACTGCTGTCTTCAGCGTCCGCTTAAAATTTTCAGTCTGACGGTTAAGCTCATTGTATTCAGATGATATAGCTGCTTTTTCATCAGCCAGGTGATGGTAACTGCCGGCTCCAGCCCGGTAAAGGGAGAAATTCTTGACATTCAGCACGATTAATAAAATCAACAGGATTCCCACCAGGCAGGCACCAGCTCCACTCAAAAAACGGAAAAATCTGACATTCCGCCTGGGCTGGCTGGCGAGATTTATGATCACCTTCCAGCCATTATGATTCTCCCGAGGCAGCATCATTGCCCTCCAACCAGCGGTGCCAATCTGGGATATTCTGGATATAATTCGCTGACGACAATACCCGCGCTCTGTTCTATGGTCCTGATTAAGGTAGCTGTTTCTGGCAAACCTGACCTGAGATAAATTAACTGCGGCTTTTTCTTGTTTTTATCTTCAACAAATTGAATGGTGTTTTCGACTTCAGTAAGAATTTGCTCATCCAGTCCCCCCGTTTCCGGCCAGAGTGGCTTCTGACGATAGATCGATAGCATCTCATCAATCACTCCAGCCAGGCTGAGATAATCATAATCAACATCAACCAGAAGAAAATCCTGAGCTTTAGTTCCATCAAGCAAATTTATCAAAGAGACGGATGGGATGGTCACCTTGCCAGCCTGTAGTTTCTTTCGGCGAAAAAGTTCTTCATAATCTTTTATCACCGCCAGTCCCGAACAGACAGCCAGAACTTTTTTCAGTCCCTGACCATTAAATGTTTGATAAGAATAACGAAGACTGGAAAGCGGCTGAGCCAGCGCTTTTTCCAGCCGCCATTCGACAAATCTGGTGAGTTCGGTTCCGGACAACGACCCGTTTTCAACTGAAAAGATCAAAGCCCTGGCGCTCATTTCAGGTAAGATTAATGAAATAGAATTGCCAGCAGGTTTCAGCTGACTTATAGCTCGATCAATAAGCTCCTCAATTATTTCTGGCTGTTTGATATTTGGCTGAAGCCAGTTGGCTTCAATTACCCCTCGGGGTAGGCTGGTTTGAAAATATGATTCTTCACTCACGGCTGGTGCCTGCCCAGGCCGGAAGCAGGCCAGAAACGAAGGCGATAGCTGAAAAACCATGGAGGGAGCAGGCGGCTCGAAGAAAAATTTTTGCCAGCTGGTCAAAATACTCATTTCTTACTTAACTCTTACTCAACAAAGGTCACCTTATTCAAATCTTTCAGGCTGGTTACTCCGGAGAAAAGCTTCTCCAGCCCGCACTGACGAATCGGCACCATGCCCTCTGACTCAGCCAGTTTCCTCACTTCAGACAGAGGTTTTCGCGCCAGAATCATCTCCCTGATTTCATCTGATAGTTCCAGCAATTCGGCAATGGCCGTCCGACCGCGGTAACCGGTCTGATGACATTCCGGGCAGCCTTTCGGCTCATAAAAAACTTTATCCCTGTATTTTTCAGGGGAGAGGCCGGAAAGCTCGAGAGTCTCATCATCATAATGAACAGGAACTTTGCACTTCGGACACAGCACCCTCACCAGCCTCTGAGCCAGAATACAGTTAAGGGAGGAGATGAAACTGTAAGGATCAACATGCATATGTAAAAAACGGCCAATAACATCAAAAACGTTGTTAGCGTGGACGGTGGTGAAGACCAGATGACCGGTCAGGGCTGATTGAATGGCAATCTGAGCCGTCTCCGGATCACGGATTTCGCCCACCATTATTTTATCCGGGTCATGACGGAGGATTGATCTTAAGCCCCGTTCAAAGGTCAGGCCTTTTTTCTCATTGACCTGAATCTGAGTGATCCCCTCAATTTGATACTCGACCGGGTCCTCGATGGTGACGATCTTATCCTCAGGCGATTTGATTTCGGTTAAAGCCGCATAAAGAGTCGTGGTTTTCCCGCTACCCGTCGGGCCGGTGACCAGAATCATGCCGTAGGGCTGAACGATATATCGTCTGAATTTTCTCAGAATTTCATCAGAAAAGCCCAGCAGATCAAGCCTCAATTCGGCAAAGGCTTCGGTGATCATTTCCTTATCAAGAATCCGGATGACAGCATCTTCACCATAAATACAGGGCATAATGGAAACACGGAAATCAATCGTTTTATCTTTAATCTTGAGCCTGAACCGACCATCCTGAGGCACCCGTCGTTCGGAAATGTCCAGGTCAGACATAATTTTTATTCTGGAAATAATCAGCGATTGAAATCGCCGGTCAATAGGTTCCATGGCTTCAGTCAAGACGCCATCAATCCTGAATTTTATACGGACAACATTTTCTTTCGACTCAATATGGATATCACTGGCTCTTTTTTGAACAGCGGTAAAAATGATGGTATTGACCAGCTTGATAATCGAGCCATCCTGTTCAGTGAGTTTTTCAATGGTAATAACGTCCTCTTCTTCGCCACTCTCCTTTTCCACTACCTGGTGAATAAAACCCTCAGTTGCTTCTTTGAGGACCTGAGAAGCGGTTTCACTGCGCCGCAGGGCTTCCTGCACAGCCCTCAGGCTGGCCGCATAGACTTCCACTTTTCGGCTGAAAAAAGTCTCTATGCTGTCAATAGCAGCCAGGTCGGAAGGATCCGCCATGGCTATTTTCAAGATCCGCCCATTATCCTCGAGAGGCACAAAATTATAATGATACAAAAAATCAACAGGAAAAGATTGAATAAGCTCCCTGTTCAGTTCAAAACTTCCCAGGTTAAGATAATTTACATGATATTTTTCGGCCAGTCGCCGGGCTTCATTTTCTTCCGCCTGCAGCAACCCGTCAATGTCACCTTTGGTCACAGCTGTCTCCTTTTTGTTACCTGGTTATTCTCACTATGTTAAAGATTGGCAGATAAATAGAAAGAATCATCACTGCCGCCACCAATCCAATAAAGATAATGATTACCGGCTCTATCAGAGAAACCAGGGTTTGTATTCTGTCGCGTAAGGCCTCGTCATAAAAGTCGGCTACCTCACTCAGCATGCCCGGCAAATTAGCCGAACTTTCACCTATCCGGATCATATCCGTGGCCAGAGAAGGAAAGACGCCAGTCTCGGTCAGGGAATCATAAAGGCTCTGTCCACTGGTCAATTTTTCAGCGACTGTTTCCAGTTGGGAAGCCAGAAAACGGTTAGCTACAGCCTGCCTGGCCACATTTACAGCCGGGATGAGAGAAATTCCAGCTTCCAGCAGTAAGCCAAGCGTACGGCTGTAAAGTGATACAGCTGTTTCCTCGATTAAATAACGAGAAAAAGGAAGATGTAGTTTCAGCCGGTCATTAAAAAGCCGAAATTCTGGGCGGCGTCGCCAGCTGACCAGAGATCCAACTATTATTGCCACCAGCAGTACCAACCAGAGCAAGTTTCTTTGTAAAAAGGTAGCCAGAGAAATCAAGGCTCTGGTCATGGCTGGAAGTTGAGCACCAAAATCAGCATAAAAAGAAGCAAATCTTGGAAGCACTAAAATGACCAGAATGCCGATCAGAATTAGCGAAAATATAATCAAAAGGGTTGGATATAGAAGAGCCGATCTGACCCTGGTACGAGTTTGATTTATAACCTGAGCATAGTCGATATAACGTTCGATAGAACCAGGGAGATTGCCGCTTCTTTCTCCGGCCAGAAGAGAAGCCGTATAGACTTTGGAAAAAAGGTGTTCATAAGGCAAAAAAGCTTCGGACAGCGTCCTGCCTTTTCTAATCTCCTCCTCTACCTGGGTGACAATTTCCCTCAGATAAGGATTCTCTATTCTTTTTTCCATTAGCTCGAGACTTTTAAGCACAGGATAGCCGGCCCGCAACATGGCCACCAGCTCACGGTTGAATAGAATAAACTCCTGTGGCTTGATTTTCCGGCGAGAGGACCTCAGATGCCCCAGGCTTATTTCTTTGCGGATAGATAATACATACAGCCCTTCGGCCTCAAGATTCTTACGGCATTCTTCGGGTGAGGCAGCCCTGACTGTTTCCCTGATAATTCGCCCCTCAGGAGTTATAAGACGGCAATAATATCCAGGCATTTATTTTCTCAAGCTTTGCCTTTCAGTCGTTATCTTAAAATAGCCTGTAATCAATGTCAATTGATACACCCACAGTCACTTTTTTGCTTTGTTCGAATCACCCGTCACTCTTTCTCAGCTGTTTTATTACGAACCTCTTAGAAGATTTATCCGAAAGCGGCAACTTATCATGATAAAAAGCGCGGCTCACCCTCTAATCTCAAGCCTTAAAAAGATTGACAAAAATAGTTTTTAGTCATATCTAGATAACATAATGAAGGGAAGAAGGCCAAGAGTTCTTACCATTTTAGCTATTTCTGCTTTATATTCTATGCTATTAGCTCCTCTGATCTGTGCTCAGGAAACAAAACAGCCGATAAAAAAGGAAGGCCAAAAACAGGAAACGCCAGCTACGCAACCTCAATCCCCACCTGCCCAGTCTGCACCAGCCCAAACCCCACCGCAGGAAGTTCAAAAACCCAGGCTCGACTATATGAGCACATTTCTTTCTCGGGATACAACTCCCCTTGGACTAAAAGAAGATCAGGAAATAAGACAGCTTTTAAAGGAATCGCGAGCCAAATGGATGGTGAGAGCCGGCCTTAAATCTATTTTGAACTAATTTTTTTTGGATTATTGATTCATTTTTTTGGATTTACTATAATTAAATCAGCGGGTTTATGAAAAGACCACTTGGTTTTTATCTCGTTCTGTTCAGCGTTATATTCCTGACCATTCTCGGTTTTATCAATATTTCCCGTAAGCTAGCCTGGAAAGAACCGTATGACGGGGTTGTCTGGGTCGAGGGGCCTGGTGGTCTGATTGCTCGAAAAGTAGCTGAAAACAGCCCAGCTTATCTCTCAGGTATCAAGCCTGGCGATATATTATTTTCTATAAACAATACTCCGATCAAAAACAAGATTGAGTATGTCAAAATGCTCTGGGTTCTGGACCGCCTGGAGCAAAAGGCCCTCTATCAGGTAGGAAGAGAAGGAACTATACTGGCACCTTCTTTTTATTTAGAAAAAAAGGGAGTCAGTTCAACTTACGTTTACCTGATGCTTCTGGGCTTAACCACCCTGGCCATCTCCCTGATTGTTTTTATTAATTCGAGAAGGCGATTTTCCAGTCCCTATCTATTTTTTTATCTGGTTTTGTTGTCTCTTTATTCAGTTTACGTTTTTTCACCAACCGGTCAAATGGACTGGCTTGATCAAATATTTTTCTGGTTGGACAAAGTAGCTATTATAGCCTTTCCCCCTCTGCTCTTAAATTTCTTTTTTATCTTCCCTCAGAAAAAAAGAATACTGGACCATCCCAGGCTATTAGCACTGCTTTATCTGCCAGGCCTTTTTTTACTTCTATCCAATATTGGCTTGATGACCATTTTCCAGGCGAAATTAGGCGATGCTGAGATCCTGAAATACCAGGGAATCCTGGAAAAGGGTGAATTAGTCCAGCTGGCTGTTTACAGTCTGCTCGCTTTTTTCATTATAATCTATGATGTAGTCGTCACCAGAAATCTTTATATCAAAAACCAGCTCAAGTGGATTGCTGGTGGCCTGGGCTTGGGAGTATTGCCTTTTTCTATCTTTTATATCATCCCTTTTTTCCGAAATTCGCTGCCCTCAACCAGCGGTCAACTGAGTGTTCTTTTCCAGATCTTTCTCCCGGTCACTCTGGCCTATTCGATTTCGCGCTATCGGTTAATGGACTTTGAGGTCCTGGTTAAAAAAGGTCTGACTCTCATAATTTCATTTACTCTGATTGCCCTGGTTTATTTCCTGGTCAGCTCTCAAACCCAGCTATTCTCAGAAAACAGACTTAATGCTATTTTGCTTGGTTTGCTGGCCATCATCCTGGGGGCAACGCTGTTTACGCCATTGTTAGAGATGGTGCAGACCCTGGTTGACCGGGTCATCTACCGGCGGAGTTATGAATACCGGCGAACCCTGCTGCTTATTTCCAGCCAGCTCAACCGGGAAAGAGATCTCCATCGTCTGGCCAGTTACCTGGTGGAAACTATCTCGAAAGCCCTCTCTCTCAAAAGTCTGGGGCTCTTCCTGGCCCGTGAAGAACAACCTGACGAGTTTTATCTTCTTCGTTCTGCCGGCGAATTTCATCTGACCACACCGGTGGTCAAGCTCAGTTCAACCGAGAAGCAGGAGCTGCAAAAAGCAGAGTTTATATCATTTTTGCCCGGGAGTGAATCTTCTTCGTCCTCGAGAATTTTTATTTCCCTTCAGGAAGAAGGATTTAATAGTATCTTGCCGCTTAAACTGGAAAACAGAATACTGGGTTTTCTGGCTCTCGGGGACAAGATCGATGGCTCCTACCTTTCGGGCGAAGACCGTGAACTTTTGCGAACCATTTCTCCTTCGGTCACTTTAGCTCTGGAAAATGCCTATCTTTATAACCAGGAGATTATTCGCTCACAGGAATTACAACGCCTTAAAGATTACAGTGATAATATTATCGAGAGCCTGACCGTCGGGGTGGCAGTCATTGATGAGAGCGGACTTGTCACCGGCTGGAACCGGGTCCTGGAACAGCAATTTGGCCTTAGTCGAGCCCAGGCTTTAAACCGACACCTCTCCGAGGTCATCGGCTTCGAAAACTTCCGGGCTATATTTCCACCGGATACGCAGTCTGAATATCAGTTGCTAAGCGAAATTTCCCTGACCACCAGCCAGGGAGAAAAAAGAATTTTTGACGTGGCCAGAACTCCTCTGCTGGACAACCATCTTCAACCTTACGGAACAATTATTGTTTTTGAAGATATAACAGAGAGAATAAGACTCCAGCAGCAAATGGTAACTTCGGAAAAGCTGGCTTCGATCGGGTTGCTGTCAGCCGGAGTAGCTCATGAGATAAATACGCCCCTGACTGGAATTTCCAGCTATGTTCAAATGTTGCAGAAAAAGCTGACCGAGGCTAATTATCTCCAGGTTCTTAAAAAAATAGAAGACCAAACCGAGCGGGTAAGTAAAATAGTTAAAAATCTGTTGAGTTTTGCCCGCAATCCAGCCGATCCTGCTTTTCACCGGGTTGACCTCAAAGAGAGCCTGGAAGAGATTATTTCTCTGATTGACTACCGGCTGAAAAGCTTGAATATTAATCTTGTTCTGGACCTCAAGCCCGTGACCATTTATGCTCAGAAGGAAAGGCTACAGCAAGTTTTTATTAATATTATCCTCAATGCCCTGGATGCTATGCCTGGCGGAGGTCAGCTATCCATTCAGACCAGGCAGCAGGACAATCAGGCCATTGTCAAAATATCCGATACCGGTCTGGGAATTAAGCCTGAACACCTGCCCAGGATTTTCGACCCATTTTTTACCACTAAGGGAATCGGTAAAGGCACCGGTCTGGGGCTTTCGATTAGCTTTGCTATTATTAAGGAGCATGAGGGACAGATCCTGGTCGACAGTCAGGTCGGCCAGGGGACGACCTTCACTATTATTTTACCGGTCAATCTGGCTGAAAAAGATTTAAAGCAGTCACGCCGGGGAGGAATTGATCATGAATGAAAACAACAAGATTATGATTCATCTGATTGATGATGAACCAATAATCCATGATGTTCTAGGGCAGCTTTTGCAATCTGAAGGTTATCAAGTTGAAGTCTCTACTTCCGGAGAAGAAGCCCTGTCCAAGCTGCCTCACCAGAAATTTGATTTAACCCTGCTTGACCTGTTGATGCCCGGGATGGATGGGTTGGAAGTCTTAAGGGAGATAAAAAGACTTGAGCCCGAAGCAGTGGTGATTATTATTACCGCCTATGCTTCAGTTGAGTCCGCTCTGACCGCTATGAAGATGGGTGCTTATGACTATATTCAAAAGCCATTTAAAAATGATGAACTACTGATGACCATTTCCCGGGCACTCGAGCACCGCCGCCTGCAGCTCGAAAATATCAGACTGCAAGACGAACTTAAAAGAAAATTCAGCTTTGATAATATTATCGGCAAAAGTCAACCGATGCAGAATGTTTTTGAACTGATCAAAGCGGCTGCTCCCACCCGCTCAACCTTGCTGGTCCAGGGCGAAAGTGGCACAGGCAAAGAACTGGTGGCCAGAGCCATCCATAGTAATTCCGATCGGGCCAACCATCCTTTTGTGGTAGTCAATAGCGGTTCACTACCACCTGATCTGCTGGAAAGCCATCTTTTCGGTCATGTGAAAGGAGCTTTCACCGGTGCTGTGGCTGACAAAAAGGGCCTGTTTGAAGCTGCCGATAAGGGTACCATCTTCTTTGATGAAATTTCTTCGATCAGCCTGGAAACTCAAGTCAAGCTGCTACGGGTTATGCAGGACAGAGAATTTATGCGGCTCGGTGGGACCAAGACTATTAAAGTTGATGTCAGAATCATTGCCGCCACCAATACTGATCTGGAAGAATTAATCGAACAAAAAGCCTTTCGCAAGGATCTTTATTACCGGCTGAACGTCATCAAGATCGAACTGCCACCACTTAGAGCCAGAAAAGAAGATATTCCCCTTCTGGTCAGACATTTCATTGATCTTTACAACAAAGAAAACAAAAAAGAAATTGAAGGCGTGAGTGAGGAGGTAATGGAAATTCTGATGGATTATGATTGGCCGGGCAATGTCCGTGAGCTGGAAAATGTGCTGGAAAGGGCAGTGGTTCTAAGCCGGTCAAAGATCATTACCCGGGAAGCTCTGCCCGCCTTCCTAACTGAGAGTCGTCCCCGGGCCTACCTGGAAATTGGTGAGGATAATCTGAATTTAAAACAAAAGACACTCGACTTTCAGAAAAGGCTTATTTTAACTGCTTTGAAAAAATCGAGCGGCGTCCAGAAGCAGGCGGCGGCCATGCTGGGTTTAAAACCAACCACTTTGAATGAAATGATCAAACGCCTCAAAATTGATGTAGACTCAATTTAAGAGCTAGCGCTGGATAAGTTAGTTTATTTCGATTTTGCCTGGAACCTGATGGCCAGGATTAATATCCAGCCTCTTTAGCTTCCCTGGAAACTCGAGATGAAAGACCTGCTCCGGATTTTGCACAATTAGATTTTCAACAAAGCTACCACGGTCTGTTTCAACCACTATTTTTAGAGGGAAAAAGAGCGGTTTTTTAATCTGCCGAACCTCTAGCTCCAGCTCGATTTGATCCGGCTTGACGGTGATTTTTTTCTTGATTTTGACTTCCGGCAAAACTTCCGAGTAGAACCAGTCTTGAAAAAATTGCTTCAGATCAAGACCGGAAATCTTTTCTAAAGAACGTTGAAAGCCGACCGTCCTGGCCGGTCTGAAGAGATTACTCTGGTAAAAACTTTTCAAGCCCTTAAAAAAGACATCCTCTCCCAGCAAATCTTTAAGCATAAATAGAGCCAGAGCTGCTTTATCATAAACAACTGCCTGATAACCTTCGAAATCAAGGTGGCTTAATCTCAGGCCAAGAATAACCGGACCGAGGTCTGATTTTTTTCTAACCCATCTTGATATTCTGTTCTGAATCTCTTCCAGTTCTTTTTGCCCATACTTTTTCTGGAGATAAAGAACGGCTGAAAACTGTGATAGCCCTTCCGTCAGCCAGTTATCGCGGTAAGTAGCATAACTAAGGCCATGACCCCACCATTGATGAGCAATTTCGTGAGCCAGAAAGTAACCAGACCAGAAAGACAGATCAACCGGATTATCGGGCTTTATCCTTAAAGGAGGAATGCCATCCGCGCTCGGACGTTCATTAAGGACGATATAACCTGGTGGGGAGACTCCACCTTCTGTCGGCCAGAATCTTTGCACAATGGCCAGCTGATCATAGGGATAGTCTCCAAAGAGACTCTCATAATATTCGATAATTTTTCCAGCCTCGGCCAGTTGGCTAGTATCATCAATTAGCCTACCCCTGGAAACAAATAATTCAAGCTTTACCTTTCCGGATATTTTAGGCCCGGGTCTGAGTTGTCCAACCAAAAAGCTAACATATTTTACCGGTTTTTTGCTCTCATATTTATATAAATACTTCCCGGGTCTATTCTGCTCTGGAATCCTGACCTCGTTACTGATTGGCTCCTTAGCTACCAGCTGACCACTGGCCAGTCCATAATAATTGTCCGGAACAAATAATTTCAGGCTGAAGGTAAAATATTTTTCAGAAGTTGGGGCCGGATACCATTCCGAGGATTGGGTGAACAGATAACTATCATAAAGCAAGCTATCCCTGGCATAAAAGTCAGGCCGAAGTTGAAAATCAAGAACATCAGTCAGAGGCGGTGGCGGCACAATCCTGCCTTCATACAAAATTTTGATACTGACAGCCTGCCCCTGGTGGGCTTCTTCCGCCAGGTAAATATAGAGAAGCTTCCTCAGACGGTCACGACTGTAGAAAAGCTGCCTGTTTCGATCGTCGAGGATCTGCCTGACTTGAAGGTCTGGATTGAGCCTGAACTGGACTCCATCCAGCTCCTCCATGAGCGGTAAACAGTCTATTTCTGCCCAGCCTGCCATCCAGTTATTATCAGGATTATAGCTGACTTCGAGCTGGTAATTTTCAATTTCATATTTTTCCTCAAACCTGACATACATCATTTTGAGGTCAGGAGCCTGGCTTGAGGGAGAATAGCTGCTCAAAAGCAGGCCCCTCTTTCGATCCAGAAAAACAACCTCCTCCTGGGCAAAAGGAGAGTAGATATAGGTAAATTCGTCTTTCCGTCCGGCCTGCATCTCTATTACTGTTTCACCTGACTGTGGTAAGAAAGTCAGCAATTCTCCCGTTATGGAGTTTTCGACAGTAAAGGACCTGGGATAATTTCGGGCAAAGATGGAAGCTACCAGTCGTTCATCATTTTGCCGGGCCGCTGCCGGCTGCTTCCCGGCGTAAATCTCATATTTTAAATTATCATTAAAAAAACCGGGTGTACCTCGAACATAAATCGCAGAAAGCTTTTTTTCCCAGTAGGGCTTTTTAAATCTTCTACGGAGCTGGTTTCTTTCAATCTCATCAGATGGACGAAAGACAGCTCGGCCTTCACCGATAATGATCAGGGCGGTATTGGTTTCCGGTAGGTTATCCATAAAAACATGAGCCTGGCTGAAGGTAATAATTAGATCCTGTTTGGTCAAACTGAGGTTTCTGGCTAAAAAGTCACTCTTGCCCGGAAAGCGAAGGCGATACAGTTGTGAAATGCTGCCGCTGACAGTCTTATCAATAATAACCAGGCCGGAGGGCCTGAGCTCATAGGTAATCTGCCAGATTTCAATACTGGCAGAGTACTGGTTTTGAAAAAGAACCTGGAAAAAAGCTCTATTTCGGCCCGAGCTATCCTGACTTTGCCCGGCAGGGCGGACATGGACAGAATCGAAACCAGAGGCCCCGAAATATTCAGCTAAATTCTCCCTCTCTTTAACTCGCAGTTCTGGACTGTATAAATTTAAGTAGTCTTCAAATTGCTGATTTTCAAGGTAGGTTTTTAAAGCTAAAAGGTAGGAGGGAAACTCCGCCTGGACCGGCCAGGAACTCAGTTGAAGGAGTAAAATCAGACCGGACAACCAGCTCAGCCGGCCAATAATCTTGCCTACCCCACAATTACCTCCTCTTTTGTCTATTATATATTATAGGCGAAGAGTTTCCTGTTGCTCACCTGGACTGGAGCAATTTTTGTGCCAGCCAGCCGGGGGGCTGGCCAATCATCGAAAATAAGTAAAAGCAGGTCAGGAAAGGAGATATTTTTATCAAGAAGGTAAGCAAGCTTATTCAAATAAATGGCAATAGTTTCCAGAATCTTTACAAACAGCAAAAAATTTATTTACACTCCGGGCTGCGGCTTTGACCCTTCTTTATCTTTTTTTTCCTTTTTCAGGTACTCTTCCCAGGTAACAAAGCTGTGATAGAAAATAGCATCCCCTTCATCAATACCTCTGGTGATTTCAGTAATATGTGAAGTCGTTGCCCCGAAGGCCTCGACCGCATAGATAACTGCTTTTTCTGGATCGCCGCTATTACCGCAGGTATAGATATCTAGTGCTCCATATCTCATCTCAGGCCAGGTATGGGTCGAGATGTGAGATTCAGATATCACCACCACGCCACTGACACCGTTGGGCGGAAACTTGCTGAAAGAAATCGCCCAGACATGGGAACCAGCTATTTCTGCCGCCTTAACCAGGATTTGCTGGACCTTTTCCACGCTACCAATAATCTTTGGATCGCAACCTGAAGCCTCAACGATATAATGATGGCCAATGGTGGAATGTAACTCTTTGGTCATTCAATTCCTCCACTTTAAATTGACACCCTGATTATGGCACAAATGATTTTCCTGTCAACAAATTTTACCGGTTGGATTCAGGTCGTTTTAAGACCTGTTTGCCTCCCTCCTTTTATTCAGGCCTGGCTTTATTGACAAATACTATCTTTTCTCTAAAATAACCACCAATGTCCGATATATCTCGTTAGCCTTATTAAGGTTTTTACTGGATTTTTTACAGGAAAGGAAAAAAGATGCCAGCAAGTTTAGATAGTCTTTATGGATTGACCTCAGAAAAAGAAGTGCTGGAGGTAATCAATAATCCCAACCTGAAGATTGAGTTTGTCCGGATTATGTTTCCGGATATTCTCGGCCGGCCGATGGACTTTTCCATTCCCAGTTCGGAGCTGGAGCGGGCCTTTTCAGATGGCAAGGGGTTTGATGGGTCATCAGTCGAAGGTTTTGTCAGGATCGAAGAAAGTGATCTGGTTATTGTGCCTGAAGCCAGAACCTTCAGAGTTTTTCCCTGGATCTACACCGGTTTTGACGGCCAGACCGTCTGGCGAGAAGCAATTATGTTCGGTGATATTTACACGCCTGAGCATGCGCATTACGCTGGAGACAGCCGCTTTGTCCTTAAAAAGATGCTATCTAAGGCCAGAGAGGAATTCGGCTTTGATGATTTTAAATGTGGGCCAGAATTAGAATTTTTTATTTTCCCTGACGACCAGCAGCCTGTTCCCACTGATGCCGGCGAGTATTTTTTTGCCGGCCGATATGGGGAAATAAGAAAGGAAATCCAGCTTTTACTCAGGAAAATGGGCATTGAGTCAGAATTTGATCATCATGAAGCGGCTCACGGTCAGCACGAAATTGATCTTCGTTATGGAAGCGCGGTCGAGATAGCCGATAAGGTTATGATTTTCCGCTATATGGCCAAAAAAGTGGCCAGAATGCACAATCTCTACGCCACTTTTATGCCTAAACCGATCAATGGCCAGAACGGAAGCGGTATGCATGTCCATCAATCACTGTGGAGGGGCAACCATAATGCTTTCTTTGACCCAGGCTCAACCTATCATCTTTCACCTGAAGCCCAGCATTATACCGCTGGGATCATGTACCATGCCCGGGCTATCTGCCCCGTTCTCAGTCAATGGGTCAATTCCTACAAGAGGCTGATCGAGGGCTATGAGGCCCCCGTCTATATAGCCTGGGGTCAGAAGAACAGGTCGGCCTATATCAGGGTACCTGAATATCAACCTGGTAAAGAAAAAGCAACCAGAATTGAACTTCGTTCACCTGATCCGGGCTGCAATGTTTATCTGGCTATGGCTCTTATGCTAGCTGCTGGCCTGGATGGTATTAAAAATCAAATTCCATTGCCTTCCCCGGTTGAAGAAAATATCTATGAGCTGAGCATCAGGAAACAGAAAAAAGCAGGTATTCAGCTTCTACCCAGAAATTTGCAGGAAGGGATCAAAATGATGGAAAAGAGCCAGCTGGTCAGAGAAACGCTGGGTGAGCACATCTTCCAAAAATTCCTGGCCAACAAGCAAAAGGAGATCGAAGACTATTTAAAAAGCGTGCCAGAAGAGTATGACGAACAGGTCAGCCCTTATGAGATTAAAAGATATCTGCCGATGCTTTAAAGCTCACAGTCTTTTCCTGGAGACTATAAAGGACCGATAAATTAGAATCTGCCTGACCTCTCCCATAGACTTTAGACTGGGAGTTATGATATAAGAAAAGAAATAAACAAAGTTAATTAAAAGTAAAATGATTTTAAGTATTGTAAGTTTTGTCATCTTGCTTTTTTGCATCACGATACATGAGGCTTCGCATGGCTGGGCCGCCTACAAACTGGGAGATCCAACCGCCATGGCTGCAGGCCGGGTAACCTTAAATCCTGTAGCTCATATCGACCTGTTTGGCACAATTATCCTTCCCCTGCTACTGGCCCTCTTCCGAGCTCCGGTTTTTGGCTGGGCTAAACCGGTGCCGGTTAATCCACAATTCCTGAAAAATCCCAGGCGTGATGGCTTCTGGATCTCGCTGGCCGGGCCGGCAGCTAACATTCTAGCCGCAGTTATTGCCCTTCTCTTAATTCTGCTCCTTAAAGCTATTAGCCCGGTTACGACCGCCGCTCTTTATGATTTTTTAACATCAAGTGGTCACCTGCCTCATGGCCTGCAGCCCTTGCAGGGTCTACTGATTGTTTTGTTTTATCTGGTTTTAATTAACACCTATCTGTCTGTTTTTAACCTTATTCCTATTTATCCTCTCGATGGCAGCGGGGTGCTGGAAGGCTTGCTGCCAGATCGCCTGGCTGAACAATATTCGCGCCTTCGTCCTTTCGGCTTTTTTATTGTTCTAATTTTGATTTCAGTTGGCTTTCTTGATCTCATAATCCGACCTATACAACTCTTTATTCTCGGTCTAATCTTTTTTTAGAAACAGGAAAATGTAATGGCTCAGACGAAGAAAAAGATAGTTTTTAGCGGAATGAGGCCAACTGGAGCGCTTCATCTGGGGAACTACGTTGGCGCCTTGAGAAACTGGGTAAAACTGCAGGAGACTCACCATTGCTTTTTCGGCATTGTTCCCTGGCACGCTTTGAGCTCTGAATATCTAAATCCAAAAGTGATAAAGGACTTTACTTTTGAGGTTGCTCTCGACTGGCTGGCCGCTGGACTCGATCCGCAAAAAGCTGTGCTCCTCATTCAATCAGAAGTCAAAGAGCACGCCGAGCTTCACCTTCTTCTATCGATGATTACACCTTTGCCCTGGCTGGAAAGGGTTCCAACTTTTAAAGAACAGCAACAGGAAATCCAGGATAAAGATTTAAATACCTACGGTTTTCTGGGTTATCCTATGCTGCAGACGGCTGATATTATCCTCTACAAAGCCGAGGTGGTACCAGTTGGCGAAGATCAGGCCTTCCATATCGAGCTGGCCAGGGAAGTGGCCAGACGCTTCAACCGTTTTTATGGCGAAGTTTTCCCCGAGCCACAGATTCTGTTGACTGAAGTCCCCAAGCTAGCCGGGACTGACGGGCGGAAGATGAGCAAATCCTATGGGAATGCCATTTATCTTAAAGACTCGCCCGAAGCCATCAGAAAAAAGATTTCGCCTATGGTGACTGATACCAGGAGAAAACGACGGACAGATCCTGGAGAACCTGATGATTGTCCGGTTTTTACCCTTCATAAGGCTTTTGTGCCAGAAGCTAAACGTCAGGAATTAGCGGCTGGCTGCCGGACAGCTTCTATTGGCTGCCTGGAATGCAAAAAGGTGGTCATCGAAGCTCTGATCACAGAATTCGAAACCTTCAGACAAAAAAGAACCTATTATGAACAACATCCAGATGAGGTCTGGACAATATTTAACGAAGGAAGTGCGCGGGCCAGAGAAGTCGCCCGGAAGACAATGGAAGAAGTCCGGCAGGTTCTGGGCCTGGATTTTCCAACCGGCCGCCGCTAACCAGGAAAATAAGGATGGAACAAGAAAACCAGGGATGGCCATTACCGACCGCAGAAACTGAAGTCAACCAGCAGACGGCAGGTGACGGCTACCAGGTTAAACTTGAGTTTTTCGAAGGACCGCTGGATCTTTTGTTGTTTCTGATCCGCAAGAAAAAAATTGACATAAACGATATCCCGATGGCTGTTATTACCAGAGATTATCTGGAATATCTGGAGAAAAAAGAACAGATCAATCTGGATCGAGAGGCCGAGTTTTTGTTTATTGCTTCTCTCCTGATTTATATTAAATCCCAGATGCTTTTGCCCCGAGAGCAAGAAGCTTTGGCTGAGGATGATCCCAGGCAGCAGCTGGTCGACCGGCTGCTCGAATTTCAAAAAATCAAAGTTGCCTCTTCCCTTTTAAGGGAAAAAGAGGAAGTCGAACTCCAGCGCTGGAGGAGAACTTTCCGCCCGCCTCTGGAAAAACCAGACGAGCTGGAACTGCTGGAAGTCAGTCTGTTCGATCTGGCCGAGACTTTCTTTTTGATCATGA
>Ga0208824_1000627_pt1 | contig 36466 bp, 33 predicted proteins | sample AD_JPNTR3_MetaG_FD_184447 | JGI IMG/M metagenome (GOLD analysis project Ga0208824, IMG submission 184447) | Active sludge microbial communities of municipal wastewater-treating anaerobic digesters from Japan - AD_JPNTR3_MetaG (SPAdes) (version 2) | ecosystem: Engineered > Bioreactor > Anaerobic...
CGTGTCAGTGCGGTTCTGATGCCGGCAATTTGTAAAGTGGCTCTCAACTCCGGCAGGGTGGCTCTCAAACCGCGGCAAGGTGGCTCTCAAAGTCCGTGCAGGTGGCTCTCACGCGCCGGCGTATACAGCATTCTCGTTTAGACGTTAGCACATATGAGGATATGAAAAACACATACGAAGATTATGTAAATAGAAACGATAATGAGAATCCTGATGACAATGTTATAAGCAAACGTCCACGAAACAAGCAAAATAGTTCAGAAATAGACTACAATGCACAAAATTATATAATTCAAATATGTAACAGAATTGGAATTGATTATGAATTATTAATAAATAACAATTATTCCGATAAGTGCTATTCTTAATGAAAGGGACATACAGATGAAAAAATTAGTAAAAAAGTTAGATGCAATAATCACTGTTTTGATAACAGTGTATATAATTGGCAATATTGAAACAATTTTACTATACTCATATAAAAGTCCAATCGACACGCCAAACAGTATATGGCTAAAATTCAAGGCGTTGCTAAAATCAATATTTGGAAGAAGCACTGGAATTAGTATTTTCTATAAATTTAACAGCTTGTCATGGTGGTTTGTAGAAAAGCATAAAAACATAATATTTTTTATCATTATTATGCTTTTAATATTATTCTCACTTATTATTAGAATAAAGCAGAAAGAGTGTAATAAAAAAATGGTAGGATATTACGTAATATGTTGTTTCCTTATGATATTTATAGCATTTTGGGCGTCGCCAAAATTCGTAGATTATTATTTTTGAATAGTATTATATTTATGGCCTACTGGCTCACACATGAGCCGTGCCGTACAATTCCATTTGATCATTATGGTGTTCGCCGGAATGACAGCGTACTCTATTGGAACTGAATAGCACATAAAGTCCTATGGTTTGCTTGCAAGAATTTCTTTAGGTTTATCTCAATCGGTTAGAGGTTTTCACTCGGGAGTCTCAGACGGCTGTGGAGGGCTATCCTCTGGTGAAACAGTACGTCCGGCTCTCAGTGATTTGATTTTGAATGACGATATGCCAATAGTTGTATTCAGATTTCTGTCTCGTTTGACTGCTTACGATGATCCACCTTACTTATCTACCGAGATTATTTAAACGCAGAACATACTATTACTATCAAATCAGCTTTTTCACACTTGACAACATTAAATGGCATATATTATAATATGCATATGAACTAAGTGTGAATTCGTTTATTCTCCACTGGTTTGTAAAATAAGTTTGAAGGAGAACTCAAATGGGAAATTTTTTTACATCAACGCAGATCTACAATACAAAGCAGCTTGACCGGGAGCAGTTCATCAGCTTCTTCTGTGAGGAAATGAAGAAGAACGGTTATGTTCCCGGCAACAGCGACGAAAGCGAAGTTTCATACATTCTTAGATTTACAGACGACTGCAAATGGGTGACTATAACTTCCGAGGATTATGACGAGGGCAATCAGCTTTCTCAGACTGATACCGGAAGAATAGCGAAGATGCTGAAAACGACTTGTATCAACACGACTGTTATTGACAGCGATTGCGCTGTTATGGAGATGTACAATAAGAGCGGACAAAAAGATGATACTCTCATTATGGGACGAGCTGACGATTATTTTGGCGATGAAATACCTCAGCCGTCTATGAAAGCCTGGAAGCCGTTTTTAGCAGAAGGCAGATCATGGGAGCAGTTCTGTGACATCGTACAAGACAGCGCAAGATATGCTTTCATCGAAGACGGTTTATCTGCACTTGCACCGCTCATCGGTATGGACGAAAGCGAGATCTTATTTCATGCAAGTGTTGCTGAAGAAGACGAGCAGACAGTATTTCTGTATTTCACGAAAGCGGCGGCTAAAGAGAAAAAGCTGACTTTGAAAGCAGCATTTATTAAGGTTTTCGGTGAGGCTCTGGAGCCGCTGGGATTTGTAAAGGCAAAAAGCAAGCATCCATACTACGTAAGAGTTTTAAACGATGAGATACTTCATGTTATTACTTTCCGTAAGGATAGCTTTTATAAAAATAGATATGACATATATGCCGGAATTGCTACTGTATACCGACCATTGTTAGATTTTGATCGAGATCCGGATTTTAATACAAAATGGATGTCTCCAATAATGGCGTTTGAAGATTATAAAGTAGAAAGTCCGGTTTTAGGCATCTATTATGAATATGATTTGAATAGTCAAACTACACTGATACAGACACTGTCGAAATCGCTTAAACACACACAAGAATACGTTCTTCCTGTTCTTGATGCTGTTTCTGATCTACAGAGAGTAATTGATTTTTACGCAATATATAATTCAGCAGCGTTGTACATTTATTCGGCGAAAGATATGTCAGAATATAATCGTGATGACAACGAGGGGTTTTTATATATTTTAATCAACGATCATAGTGATATGAGATCAGAATATGAAAAAAGCCTGGAACGTGACAAGTATTTAACTGAAAATGGTCTTTCAAATTTTGATTTTGAGAGATTAAGAGAAGTAGCTGAAGAATCGAGAAAAGAAAAACTTATGAATCGTGATGCTATTTATAATGACAAAAAGTTATATGAAAAAGTTATACAGGAATTATCACATAATAAAGAAACAAATATAAAAAGACTTATAAAATATGGATTTAACATTAGTAGTTGAAAGGAAAAGGTGAAAATGAAAAAGGCTATCATAAGGTTTATCTCAACTATTTTAGTATTTACATTAATTATATCTAATATCCCTATATCATCAGCATATGCGATAAGTAATTCATCTTGCTTAGGGAAGCGAGAAAGCATCGTAAGGAAAACGAAGAATTTGCCGCTCTCTTTGAACTGGCATTGCGTGGAGTTCAGCGTAAATCAGCACTGAGTGTTACCGACAGAGCATGGGATAAGGTGTGCATAAATTCAGTTGGTAAGAAGTGTGATGACTGTAAATACAGAGGAAGATGCGAGTACCTGCAAATGCGTGAGCGTATCCGCTGTAATGATTCAATTGTTATCTGTAATCAGAATATGCTGGTGTCAGAAAACAATGCCAACCTTGTATGGCTGTCCAACGAGCACGGTGTTCGCATAAATGTGTGCAGGAAAGATATACGCAGAGATATAGGTAGACTGCTGTTTTCAAGCTCAAGGAGCACGATACTGACTTCGGCAACATTAACATCTCAGAATTCAGGAACACTCAAAGACAGATACGGTTACTTCATGGATAGTCTCGGCTGTCCTGATGATATATGTATTTCCGAACCCAAGAAGTCACCTTACAACTACGATGAGCATTCTATGATGTATGTGTCCAATAAGCTGCCTTGTCCGAAAAGGTATAACCGAAATCGTTACCGCCAGGAAGCCGTTGCTGAGATAGTCAGACTGCTGAAGATAACACATGGAAAAACTCTTATTCTCTTTACGGCTAAGGACGACAGAGATTATGTTTTTGGACAGCTGACAAGTGCAGGGTTGCCGTATAAGATAATGATACAGAGCAGCGACTCGTCTCAGGAACAAAGACTTGAAAACTTCCGTAAAAACATTGATTCGGTGATACTTGGCACAGGAACATATTGGGAAGGCATAAACGTCGAGGGCGAGAGTTTATCGCAGGTGATAATATTCAAGCTGCCGTTTCCCGTACCTGAGCCGATCATGGAGTATAAGATGTCAAAGGCAGAGTGTCCGCTTCTGGAAGTTGCAGTTCCCGAAATGGTGATAAAGCTGAAACAAGGTGCAGGGCGGCTCATCAGAAATGCCGGCGACAAGGGTATCGTTTCGATACTTGACCCAAGAGCAAGCAGCAGAATAAAAACAGCGTATAGGGAGGATGCGCTGTCGTCACTGCCTGAAAATAATACAACTGAAAACATAACGGAGCTTAAAAGGTTCTGGAGAAAGATAAGGGAGGAAGATAAAAATGAATAATAACAAACCCGGACTTGCAGATTATATGCTGGCAGTAATGGACCAGATCATAGGTAGTGCTGCCATAGAAAAGGAAATATCCGAGACTGAGAAGGAAAGGATCCGTGAGATCAACGAAGTTACTGTTACTGAAAGGTACATGACTATCCGTGAGTGGGAGGTGAACGCATGATACAGTTTATCGCAGGTGCAATGTTCGGTGGAACTGTGGGAGTGCTTGCTATTTGCTTTTGCATAGCGGCAGGCAGAGCTGATAATGAAGAAGCTCCACTCAAATGAGTGGAGCTTACCATACACATTATAAATATGCCTTGATTTCTTTTGCAAGATCCGGAAGGTCATTGCTTATAGTGTCCCAGACGATCTGCATATTTACACCGGAATATCCATGGACAATGCGGTTACGCATACCGTAAAGCTGTTTCCATGGGATAGTTGTTAATTTCAGTTTGAATTCATCTGAAAGAGATTCCTTTGCTAATTCGCCAATTTGCATAAGGTTAAATACACACGCTTCGACACGCATAGAGTCAGCTTGGAAGTCTTCAAGTGAAATACAACCTTTACAATACTTTAAAACAGATGAAATATGAGAATAAATCTTTTCTAATACCTGCTGATCTTTAGTTTCCATAAATCATTACTCCTGTTTTCTTGATCTCATTGTCTACGTCGGAATTTGGGATAATCTGTGATGTATCAAGAAGATCTACGTCTTTGCCAAGTGCGTTGACCACATCTTCAAGCAGACCAAAGAACGCAAGCCCTTTTAATCCGCTGTCAACAAGGAGGTCGATATCACTTTTGTCTTTAGCTGATCCCTTGGCATATGAACCGAAAAGAATAGCTTTGCGAATATTGTACTCACGAAAGATAGGTACAAGAATATCTTGTATCTGCGAAACAGTGTAAGTATTATTCATAATAACGCCTCCAGTCTGTATTTTCTAATAAAAGTATAGCATGGAAAGCGGTAAAAGTCAAGAGACTGGGAAGAATGGCGGTTTGCACAAATGTGAACCGCCGCATTTGTTCCCTTTGATGATACCAATTCCGAGCGGAGTGTGGTATCCTTGTGTGTTGAAAGGAGGCTCAGTATGGCTAATGTTACATATATCGCTCCGGTCAAAGCCGAGAGTACGATACATAAAATACGTTGTGCGGCTTATTGCCGAGTATCATCAAGCAGTGAAGATCAGCTCCACTCCTATGCAGCACAGGTTAAGTTTTATAGTACGAAATTTAATGGTTCAGATACTGAGGAGCTTGTAGATATATATGCGGATGCCACTGTTATAATAGGACTAAAGCAAAACCCGACACACGGGCGGCGCTTTAGTCCTATTTTTTTTGCTTAAATCGGGCATTTTGTGGGGCAAAACGCAAAATGCTACTACGAAAAGGAGGAAAACTGAATATGGTATGGGCTAAGGCGTTCGCTGTCTTTTTGGACAATGAACGCCTTCCCCTATATCCGCAGAACGGAGGTATCTATGAACGAAACCATCACAAACATTCCCTTGGGCGAGCTTCACCCATTTCCAGACCACCCTTTCGGAGTGCGAGACGATGAAGCTATGGAGCAGACTGTTGGGAGCATCCGAGAATACGGAGTGCTTGTCCCTGCCATTGCAAGACCCCGTGAAGAAGGTGGATATGAGCTTATCGCAGGACACCGACGAAAACACGCCTGTGAGCTTGCTGGGCTTGAAACGATGCCGGTCATTGTCAGAGACCTTGACCGCAACGCTGCAGTTATCATTATGGTGGATAGCAACATTCAGCGTGAGAACATTCTGCCGAGCGAACGAGCCAAGGCGTACAAGATGAAATTGGAAGCCATAAAACGGCAAGGCGCACGGCACGATTTAACTTCTACACAAATTGTGCAGAAGTTGTCCGTGGACAAGGTTGCCGAGGAAGCAGGCACAAACCGAGAGCAAGTAAGACGATATATCCGTCTCAATGAGCTTGAACCACAGCTTATGCAGATGGTCGATGAGGGTAAAATCGGTATGACCCCTGCGGTCGAGATTTCCTATCTCAAACCCGATGAACAGAAGCTACTCATTGAGACCATCGACAGCGAACAGGCAACGCCGTCCTTATCCCAGGCACAGCGAATGAAGCGGCTCTCCCAAGAGGGCAAGTTGAACGACGATGCGATGCTCGGAATTATGATGGAGCAAAAGAAACCCGAAACGTGGGATTTGAAGCTCCCTATGGATAAGATACGGAAATACTTCCCACGTTCCTACACACCGCAGCGTATGGAGGAAACCATCATCAAGCTGTTGGAAAACTGGATGAAAAAACGACAGCGAGACCAACAGCGATAAAATCGAATACCGGATATGAGCCGAACAGGAAATATATTTTTTCTGGTTCGGCTTTTTTCATGCCCGGACACAGGAGGCAGCATGGCAGTATGTAGAGTTGAAAAGAACAAATACTATACCACCATGTCCAACTATCATCTGCGAGACCCCAACCTGTCCAACAAAGCACGAGGACTTCTGTCCACGATGCTTTCCCTCCCCGATAATTGGGATTACACAACACGAGGTCTTGCAAGGATTTGTAAGGACGGCGTGGATGGGATTACCGCCCAGCTCAAAGAGCTTGAACAGTACGGCTACCTTGTACGCCACCGTATTCGTGACAGCACCGGCAGAATCACGGATATGGAGTACATCATCTATGAGCGACCACATACGGCTTCACCAGATACGGAAAAGCCGTATATGGTAAAACCGGATATGGCTTTGCCACGTCTGGAAACTCCCGCACAAATAAATATAGATAAAAGAATTACTGAAGAAATAAATACTGATTCAGTAAATACTCATTCAATTCTTTCCGACGGCTCACGTCCGTCTGTGCTTGCAGCACTTGAAGCGAAGCGAAAAGAAGTGAGTGTCAGAGATATGGATGAGTACAGAGAAATCATTATGGAGAACATCGACTATGACATTCTCCGTATGGATATGCCCTACGACCACGACCGCTTGGAGGAAATCTTAGAACTTATCGTGGAGACCGTCTGCTCCAACAAGAAATATATCCGTGTTGCCGGTACGGATTATCCTGCGGAGGTTGTCCGTTCAAGGCTTCTCAAACTGGATTCGGAGCATATCAAGTTCGTGTTCAGTTGCTTGCAGGAGAACACAACGAAAATCCGCAACATCAAGCAATATTTGCTGACCACGCTGTACAATGCCCCCACTACCATCGGCAATTACTACTCGGCTTTGGTTCAGCACGATTTATACGGCGACTCTCGTGATTAAACACGGGAGTATTTTTATGCCCTGGAAAGAGACTCAATCTTGAAAATCTTTATCTACCATCGGGTGAGACCGCCTTAGTGCGTGACCGTCAACCCGTACTGCACCAATTTCTCAAAGAGAGGAGGTATGTCTATTGCAGGAGGAAGTTGAAAGCAGGACAGTTACTCTGGCAATCACCACCACGAAGATGACCGCCAATGTTTTGAAACAGGCTATTTCCAAGTATCTTGCCCATTGCAAGGAAAAGAAAGCGGAGAAAGCCCGTGAAGGTCCTGTTAAGCCCTGCGGGAAGCAGAGCGTGAAGCAGCTCATAGGGCAAAATCAAGGTGTTTCCAACATCGAAATCACCGACAAGAATATCAAGGACTTTGAGCGAATTGCGAGGAAGTATGGCGTTGACTTCGCTCTGAAAAAGGATAAGACGGGAGAAATCCCGAAATACCTTGTTTTCTTCAAGGCTCGTGACGGCGATGCTCTGACAGCAGCGTTCAAGGAGTACACCGCAAAGACCGACCGTAAGAAGGAAAAGCCCTCTGTTATTCAGAAGCTCCGGAAGTTCAAGGAGCAGGCTGCGTCCATCGACACGCCGAAGGTACGCAAGAAGGAGCTGGATGCACGATGAAAAAAGTGAATTACAAAAAGCTCATTCTGCCTAATATCCCATATGTGTTCATAGCTTTAATCGCCACCAAGCTCGGACAGGCGTTTCGCCTTGCACCGGGCATGGACTTTTCCTCAAAGCTGTTGGGCATTATGGACGGCTTTTCAATGGCATTTCAAAACATTATGCCGAGCTTCCACCCGATTGACCTGCTCGTGGGCGTAGCTGCCGCAGCAATCATCCGTCTTGTGGTGTATTTCAAAGGCAAGAACGCCAAGAAGTACCGCAAAAATATCGAGTATGGTTCAGCTCGTTGGGGCACAAGAGAGGATATTGCCCCTTTCGTTGACCCTGTGTTTGAAAACAATGTCATTCTCACCCAAACGGAGAGCCTTATGATGGCAAACCGACCCAAAGACCCCAAGAACGCACGAAACAAAAACGTGCTTGTCATCGGCGGTTCGGGTTCCGGTAAGACGAGGTTCTTTCTGAAGCCTAACCTTATGCAGATGCACAGCTCTTATGTGGTCACTGACCCGAAAGGTAGTGTGGTCTGCGAGGTTGGCAAGCTACTGGAGCGTAACAACTACAAAATCAAAATCTTCAACACTATCAACTTCAAGAAGTCGATGCACTATAATCCATTCGCCTACATCCACAGCGAAAAGGACATCTTGAAGCTGGTAACGACCCTTATCACCAATACCAAAGGCGACGGTAAATCCGGTGATGAGTTCTGGACGAAAGCGGAAACGCTTCTTTACACGGCTCTTATCGGATACATCCACTATGAAGCACCACCCGAAGAACAGAACTTTACGACCCTCTTGGAGTTCATCAACGCTATGGAAGTCCGTGAGGACGACGAGGAGTATAAGAACCCCGTTGACCGTATGTTTGATGAGCTTGAAGAAAAAGACCCGAAACACTTCGCTGTACGCCAATATAAAAAATATCGCCTTGCGGCGGGCAAAACAGCTAAGTCGATACTCGTGTCCTGCGGTGCTCGTCTTGCTCCCTTCGATATTGCGGAGCTTCGTGAAATCACAATGTATGACGAACTGGAGCTTGATACCCTCGGAGACAAAATCTTCGTCAATCCGAAGAACAAAAAGGATACGAGGTACTACAAGACGGCTCTGTTCCTCATTATGAGTGATACCGATTCGACCTTTAATTTTCTCATTTCAATGATTTACACGCAGCTTTTCAACCTACTCTGTGAGAAAGCAGACGACGTTTACGGCGGCAGATTGCCTGTCCATGTCAGATGCCTTATCGACGAGGCGGCGAACATCGGTCAGATTCCGAACCTTGAAAAGCTCGTAGCCACCATCCGAAGCCGTGAAATCTCCGCCTGCCTTGTCCTGCAGGCACAATCACAGTTAAAGGCTTTGTATAAGGACAACGCTGATACCATCATCGGTAATATGGACTCCCGTATCTTCCTCGGCGGTGCTGAACCGACCACGCTGAAAGAACTGAATCAATCTCTCGGCAAGGAAACAATCGACACGTTCAATACCGGTGAAAGCCGTGGCAGAGAGGTTTCCCACTCCCTCAATTATCAGAAGCTCGGAAAAGACCTTGCAACGATTGATGAGCTTGCCGTCCTCGATGGCGGCAAGTGTATCCTGCAGCTCCGTGGTGTGAGACCGTTTATGTCGAACAAATTCGATATAACCAAGCACCCGCAGTACAAGTACCTCTCGGATGCAAACCCGAAGAACAACTTCGATATTGAGAAGTTCCTTTCCACCCAGCTCAAAACCAAACCGGACGATGTTTACGAAGTATTTGAAGTAGATGCGTCCGATGTGTCAGCAACCGCTTAATGGCGGTTTTTATTATAAATCCAAGATACCAAAGACAGAACGACCACTTTCAAAAATCAAACAAACTAAAATTTTTGAAAGGAGAGCTGAACGACAAATCCTGTGGTCTGTGCGGTATTCGTACCTGCACTCTTTGCGTTCAGCGACATTTAATCTATGGCATTTTTTAACTCTGCTGTTGGTGTTCTCCAGACTCTCGTTATTGCTCTTGGTGCCGGTCTCGGCATTTGGGGTGTTATCAACCTGCTCGAAGGTTACGGCAACGATAACCCCGGTGCGAAGTCCCAGGGTATGAAGCAGCTCATGGCAGGCGGCGGTGTCGCCCTCATCGGCATCACCCTCGTGCCTCTGCTCAGCGGCTTGTTCGGCTAATACCGGCAAGAATGACCTCAACAATTAACACCCTTGGCTCCCGTTCTTTTACGAGGGCGGGAGCCGGAAAGGAGGGATTCACCGTCTATGGACAAAATTCTCGATTCGATTGTTGAATGGCTGAAAGAGGTATTGGTTGGCGGTATCGTCAGCAATCTCTCCGGTATGTTCGACAGCGTGAATCAGCAGGTCGGTGATATTGCAGGTCAGGTCGGTGCGACCCCACAGGCGTGGAATGGCTCTATCTACAATATGATACGAAGCCTCTCGGATAACGTCATCATCCCGATAGCCGGTGTAATATTGGCATTCGTTATGACCTTGGAACTAATCCAGATGGTAGCGGACAAAAACAATATGCACGGTGATGTAGATACTTGGATGTTCTTCAAGTGGATTTTCAAAACTGCGTGTGCCGTCATCATTGTCACGAACACATGGAACATCGTGATGGGCGTATTCGATGTGGGACAGAGCGTAGTCAACAGCGCCGCAGGCGTAATTGCTCACGATGCTTCAATCGACATCAACTCGGTCATTGTGGACTTGGAGGAACGTCTATTTGAAATGGACCTCGGACCCCTCTTTGGTCTGTGGTTCCAAAGCCTATTCGTTGGCATCTGCACTTGGGCACTCACCATCTGCATTTTCATCATCACCTATGGTCGTATGATTGAAATTTATCTCGTAACAAGCGTTGCTCCCATCCCTATGGCAACGATGGTCAGCAAGGAAGGCGGCAATATGGGACAGAATTACCTTCGCTCCCTGTTTGCACTTGCGTTCCAAGCGTTTCTCATTATTGTCTGCGTGGCGATTTATGCGGCACTCGTCCAGAACATCGCTGTGGATGCAGACATCAGCTCTGCCATCTGGACTTGTATGGGCTACACGGTGCTCCTGTGCTTCACCCTGTTCAAGACCGGCTCTATGGCAAAATCTATCTTCTCGGCACATTAAAACGGAGGTGATGCACTTATGGCTTATGTGCCCGTACCAAAAGACCTAAACGCAGTAAAGACAAAGGTAATGTTCAACCTCACAAAACGCCAGCTCATTTGCTTCGGCGGCGGTGCGGCGGTCGCAGTCCCTCTGTTCTTTCTGTGCAAGACCTTTATGGATAAAAGCGTAGCGGCAATCATTATGGTTATCGTCCTGTTGCCCTTTATGCTGCTGGCTATGTACGAAAAGAACGGACAGCCTCTTGAAAAGGTTGTCCGGAACATCGTGCAGGTATGCTTCCTCCGTCCAAAACAGCGACCGTATATGACGAACAACTACTATGCGGTGCTTGAACGGCAGGAAAATCTCGACAAGGAGGTATATCGTATTGTCAACAAAAACCAAGCTCACGAGAGCAGAAAAAAAGCAAATCCAAGCTGCAATCGCAAGAGCGAAAAATCAAGATAAGAAGAAAAAGTCGGCACAGGACAGTATCCCTTTTGAGCGAATGTGGCCGGACGGCGTTTGCCGTGTGAAACCCGGCTACTTCACCAAAACGGTGCAGTTCCAGGACATCAACTATCAACTCAATCAGAACGAGGATAAAACAGCTATCTTTGAATCCTGGTGCGACTTTCTCAACTACTTCGACAGCTCCGTAAAATTCCAGTTGTCCTTTATGAACCTTGCGGCGAATAAGGACACCTATGGGAGCAGCATCGAAATCCCGTCACAGGGCGACGACTTTGACGGTATCCGTGAGGAATACACGGATATGCTGAGAAGCCAGCTTGCCCGTGGCAACAACGGTCTTATCAAGACCAAGTATCTGACCTTCGGTATTGAAGCGGCAAGCGTTAAGGAGGCAAAGCCGAGGCTTGACCGCATTGAGACAGACCTGCTCAACAACTTCAAGAGACTTGGCGTAGCGGCTGAACCCTTGAACGGCAAACAGCGATTGGCTCTGATGCACGGAGTGTTGCACATGGACGAACAGCTCGACTTCCGGTTCTCCTGGGATTGGCTGGCTCCTACAGGGCTTTCCGTTAAGGACTTTATCGCTCCAAGCTCTTTTGAGTTCAGAAACGGCAAGGAGTTCGGCATCGGCAAGAAGCTCGGTGCCGTATCCTTCCTTCAAATCCTCGCCCCCGAACTGAACGACCGTATGCTCGCTGACTTCCTCGATATGGAATCCAGTTTGATTGTCACGATGCACATTCAGTCCGTTGACCAGGTGAAAGCCATCAAGACGGTCAAACGCAAAATCACAGATTTGCAGAAGATGACCATTGAGGAACAGAAAAAGGCGGTTCGCTCCGGTTATGATATGGACATCATCCCGTCCGACCTTGCCACCTACGGCAATGAGGCGAAGAAAATTCTGCAGGATCTACAGAGCCGAAATGAGCGTATGTTCCTGCTCACCTTCCTCGTGCTCAACACGGCGAACAACAAACAGCAGCTTGCCAACAATGTGTTCCAGGCATCCAGTATCGCACAGAAATATAACTGCCAGCTCACAAGGCTCGATTTCCAACAGGAGGAAGGACTGATGAGCTGTCTGCCCATCGGGTACAACCAAATCGAAATTCAGCGAGGTTTGACCACATCAAGCGTCGCTATTTTTGTACCCTTTACCACCCAAGAGCTGTTCCAGACCGGACAGGAAGCTCTGTACTGCGGTATCAACGCTCTTTCCAACAACCTCATTATGGTTGACCGCAAGCTGCTCAAAAACCCCAACGGCTTGATTTTGGGTACGCCCGGTTCGGGTAAGTCCTTCTCGGCAAAGCGTGAGATTGCCAATGTCTTTATGGTCACTTCCGATGATATTATCATCTGCGACCCCGAAGCCGAATACGGACCTCTCGTTGAAAGGCTTCACGGACAGGTCATTCGCATATCTCCGACCTCACCCCACTATATCAACCCGATGGACTTGAACCTCAACTACAGTGAGGACGAAAACCCGTTGTCGCTGAAATCCGACTTCATTTTGTCTCTGTGCGAGCTTATCGTCGGCGGCAAGGAGGGCTTACAGCCTGTAGAGAAAACGGTTATCGACCGTTGTGTGCGACTTGTCTATCGTGACTATCTGGCAGACCCCAAGCCCGAAAAAATGCCAATCCTTGAGGACTTGTACAATGAGCTTTTGAAGCAGGACGAAAAGGAAGCCCACTATATCGCAACCGCCCTTGAAATCTACGTTTCCGGTTCGCTCAATGTGTTTAACCACAGAACCAACGTGGATATTCAGAGCCGTATCGTGTCCTACGACATTAAGGAGTTGGGTAAACAGCTCAAGAAAATCGGTATGCTTATCGTGCAAGACCAGGTGTGGAACAGAGTCACGGTCAACCGAGAAGCCCGAAAGTCCACGAGATACTATATCGACGAAATGCACCTTCTTCTCAAAGAGGAGCAGACCGCCGCATATACCGTGGAAATCTGGAAGCGTTTCAGAAAATGGGGCGGTATCCCGACAGGTATCACGCAGAATGTCAAAGACCTGCTTGCCTCCCGTGAGGTTGAGAACATCTTTGAAAACTCTGACTATATCTATATGCTCAACCAGGCGTCCGGCGACCGTCAGATTCTCGCAAAGCATCTGAATATCTCACCCCATCAGCTCTCGTATGTCACCCACAGCGGTGAAGGCGAAGGGCTGCTTTTTTATGGCTCGGTTATTCTGCCGTTCATCGACAGATTCCCGAAGGATACAGAGCTGTACCGCATTATGACCACCCGCTTGTCCGAGCAGGTGGCAACCAACTAAAGGAGGATTGCAAATTGAACAACGAACACTATCTCATTCACAAGGACGACTATGTGAAGCACATTGACGAGAAGGTAATGCTGTATTCCTTTGTGAAGCAGCTTTGCCACCACGTCACGAAAATGAAGATGACCCCGGAAAATGGGCACATCTGCAAAATGGCGAAGCACTTCTACATTGAAGCAGACAAGATGTTCGACAGTTGGGGCATCCCCGGCTCCTACCTCGTATTCGGTGACGAAAGCGACCTTGCCGAGCTGATGGAAAACGAACTGATTGCTCCCGAAGATGCAGGCTATTACCCCATCGACGATGATGAGGACGATGCTTGCGACTTTGAGTGCCGCTGCGGTTGCTGCTGCGGCTGTTGCTTAGATGAGGACGGCGACGACGAGGACGATGAGGACGATGAGGACATCGAGGAGTTTGCCGAGGCGATGGCTGAACTGGTAGCCCACATTCACAGTATCTTCGGAAACGATGTGACCTTTCACATTGTCATTGACTGACCTACGCTTACCCCAAAGACGGGAGGTGATGCTTTATGAGTAAGCGTTCGCCAAGGCTACAGTTTTCCGATGAGGAGCGAGCTTCTCCCGAACTGAAAAAGGTCATTGAGAAAGCGGATAAAAAGGCGGACAAGCTGGATAAAGCCGAAGCTAAAATCCCGAAGAAAACCGTCAAGCGAAAAGAGCGTGTTGTGGGCGAGGATGGTAAGGTATCAGTAAAACTCCACTTTGAAGAAGTGGATAAGAAAAAGCCGACCTCCAAGCTCTCCCATTCTCTGACGGATGCTCCCCTTAATACGGTGCTTGCCACGGCTCACCGAGAGGTCAGAGATTCCGAGGAGGACAACGTGGGCGTTGAGGGTGCTCATAAGTTGGAACAGGTTGCCGAGGGCGGTGTGCGGACACTCGATTCCGCACATCGTTCCCACAAGCTAAAGCCCTATCGTGAAGCGGCATACGCTGAAAAGGCGGCTGATAAAGCCAACCTAAAGGCTCTCAACAAGCAGGCACAGCAGAATAATCCGCAGTTTTCCAGTAACCCTTATTCCCGATGGCAACAGAAACGAGCCATCAAAAAGGAGTATATGGCGGCGAAAGCCGGTAAGACAGGTGCAACTACGGCAAAGGCTACGCAGAAAACGGCAAAATCGGCAAAGAAAGCTGCCGAGAACACCAAGAAAACCGGAACCTTCCTTGCAAGGCATTGGAAAGGAGCTTTAATTGTTCTTGCCCTTCTGCTTATGATTGCGTTCCTTTCAAGTGTCATATCTTCCTGCTCTGTCCTCGTGCAAAGCGGTGTAACTTCCTTCGCAGCTTCTTCCTATGCAGCAGACGATGCGGATATGCTCGCTGCCGAGGAACAGTATTGTGCTCTGGAAGCGGAGCTGCAGGAGTATCTTGACACCTACGAGGATACCCACGACTATGACGAATACCACTACGACCTGGATGATATTGAGCACGACCCCTACGTTCTGATTTCGGCTATCTCGGCTCTGCACGGAGGCGAATGGACGATTGGCGAGGTTGGCGGCACTATCCAAATGCTGTTTGACAAGCAGTATATCCTAACGGAAACGGTGACGACCGAGACAAGGTATCGCACCGAGACCCGTACCGGAACCACAAGCTACATCGACCCCGAAACAGGCGAAACCGTAACGGAAGAATATGAGTACGAAGTTCAAGTGCCTTACACCTACTATATCTGCAACGTAACGCTTGATAACTTCAATCTCTCTCACGTTCCCGTGTACATTATGAGCGAAGAACAGCTCTCAATGTACGCCACCTATATGGCGACCCTTGGCAACAGACCCGACCTCTTTCCCGATTCGCAGTATGTGGGTATGTATATCGACACAGAGTACGAGGATTATGAAATTCCTGCGGAGGCTCTGTCCGACCCACAGTTTGCTGCTATGATGGAAGAAGCGGAAAAATACCTCGGTTATCCCTATGTATGGGGCGGTTCGTCTCCTTCTACCTCCTTTGACTGCTCCGGGTTTGTATCCTGGGTAATCAACAACTGCGGTGAGGGCTGGAGTATCGGCAGGCTTGGTGCGGAAGGGTTAAGGAACACCTGCTCTTATGTTTCTCCCGTGAACGCAAGACCGGGCGACCTTATCTTCTTTGAGGGAACCTATGACACTTCGGGAGCTTCCCACGTCGGCATTTATGTCGGCAACAATATGATGATTCATTGCGGCGACCCTATCCAGTACGCAAGTATCAACACAAATTACTGGCAACAGCACTTTCTTTCATTCGGGCGTTTACCAAGCCCATAAAGGAGGATTTATGAACCCAAGAGTTGTAAAGCTGCGTGATGAACGAGCAAAGAACGTGGCAAAAATCGCTTCCTTGCAGGAGCGAAACAAGAAGATTGATGCGGATATTATTCGTATCGAGAATACGGACATCATCGGTATGGTGCGTGAATACGGCTTGTCGCCCGATATGCTCTTTGAGCTGATTACGGCGGCAAAGAAGAACCCCATCCCGTCTGTGTCCCTACCCGAAACCATTGAAACGGAGGAAGAAAATAGTGAGGAATAATTTGAAAAGAATACTTTCTTTGATGCTCGTCGTGCTTTGCGTGACGAGTTTTTCTGTTACGGCGTTTGCATCCGGCGGCGACGAGGTTGCGACCACGCCCGACACCGAGACCACGGTGACGGATGAAACCGAAGCTCCTGCGGAGGATACCGCAGAGGATGTTGAAATCCCGTACAGCTACACCATTGACAACGACGGTAATCTGGTGATTACCGTGGGAGGCGTTGCCGACCCTGCGGAAGTTACCACCATCGGAACGGTTACGACCAACGGTGGGCGTTTGAACCTGCGTACAGGTGCAGGAATGGATTATGAGGTCATCGACCAGCTTCGTTCCGGCGAGGAAGTGACAGTCATCGGAACTGAGGGCGATTGGTATGAGGTTATCGTGCCCGAAAAGAGAGGTTATGTCCACAGCGATTATCTGGAGCTTATCGAGAAAGCCGAGCAGAACAGCGAGATTGATTCCGCTATGCTGATGTACCTTATGGGCTTGATGTTCCAGGGCTTTGAGACTACGGGCGATGAGACCACAGAGAACGGCAAGCCGCCTTTCGCCTTTACGCCCGACGGCAATCTCACCTTGATTGACGACTTTTTACAGATTGAAGCTCCTGCGACCGAGGACAGCGAACAGATTGAAAAGCAGTTTATCACCGTTCAGTCCAAAGCCGGCAACACCTTTTATATCGTTATCGACCGCAACGGCGAGACCGAGAACGTGTACTTTATGAACCTTGTGGATGAAGCCGACCTTATGGCTCTTATCGAGGGCGAGGGAACCGAGCCTATCATCCCGACCTGCTCCTGCACGGACAAGTGCGTTGTAGGTACAATCAACACCAACTGCGAGGTTTGCAGCACCAATATGAGCGAGTGTACCGGCAAAGAAGCCGTAGCAGAACCCGAACCCACGGAACTCGTAGATGAGGAGCCTGCAGAGGACGGCGGCTTTAACTTTATGCCGATTCTCATTCTTCTGATTGCAGGCGGCGGTGGATTTGCCGTTTACTGGTTCAAGTTCAGAAAGCCGAAGGAAAAGAACAACGGTAGCTCCGACCTTGACGATTATGACTTCGGACAGGACGATGAGGACTTCGATGAGGAGACCGAGTATGACGATGCCGACCTTATGGCAGAGGCAGAAAGCGAGGACGAGGAAAACTGATGAGGTTCTTTGATAGCTGTGCAGGCAGGGTCACATTGGCGGAGGTCGCAGAGGACATCGCGGGTGACCTTGCCTTTGAGAAATATCTGAAAAAGCTCCACGAAAACAAGGAGCGTGAAAAAGCCCACAACAAAGATAAGGAGAAAGACGCCTATGACAAAAAGACTTGTAATTGCTGAAAAACCTTCCGTTGGAGTTTCCATCGCAGCCGTTCTTGGGGCAAAAGACCGCAAGGACGGCTACATGGAGGGGCGTGACTATATCGTATCCTGGGGGTTCGGTCATCTCTGCGAGCTTGCCAATGCCGACACCTACGATGAAAAATACGCCAAGTGGAGATATGACGACCTTCCTATCGTTCCTGCCAACTGGAAGTACAAAATCCCCCGTGATAAGTATAGCCAGTTTGAAACGCTGAAAAAGCTGATGAACCGTGCCGACGTGTCAGACGTTATCAACGCCTGCGATGCAGGGCGTGAGGGCGAGCTTATCTTCCGCAACATCTACCAGATGTGCGGATGCAAAAAGCCCATCTATCGCCTTTGGATTTCCTCTATGGAGGACGCCGCTATCGCCCAGGGCTTCCGAGAGTTAAAGGACGGCAAGGAGTACGACAACCTCTTTGCCGCCGCCCGATGCCGTGAGTGGGCAGATTGGCTCGTCGGTATCAACGCAACTCGCTTGTTCTCCGTACTGTATCACCGTACTTTGAATGTCGGTCGTGTAGTTTCTCCGACCCTCGCTCTGCTCGTTCAGCGTGAAGCGGATATTGGAGCGTTCAAGCCCGAACCCTTCTACACGTCAGAGCTTGACTTCGGTTCGTTTACAGCCGCAAGCGAGAAGTTCAAGAAAAAGTCCGATGCGGAGGCGGTCATTCCTAAAGCAAACGAACCTGTTGTGGTGGAGTCCGTTACAAGCAAGGAAAAGAGCGAGAAAGCTCCGGCACTCTATGATTTGACCACGCTCCAGAGAGAAGCGAATCGTCAGCTCGGCTACACCGCACAGCAGACCCTCGATTACGTTCAGAGCCTTTATGAAAAGAAGCTCTGCACTTATCCCCGAACCGACAGCCGTTATCTCACCGATGATATGTCAGACGGCGTAAATGCCGTGGTCGATTGCTCGGTTGGTATTTGCAAAGTGTCTGCACCTGCTGTAGTTCTGCGTGAGCAGATCTGCAACAGCAAAAAGGTGTCAGACCACCACGCTATTATCCCTACAACGGTTGCCGCCAAGACCGATTTGAACATTCTGCCTGCAGGAGAGCGTGAAATTCTCACGATGATTGCAAAGCAGGTACTCCGTGCAGTCAGCGAGGCATACCGGTTCCGTGAAACCACCGCTGAAATCATTTGCGGCAGCACCGCTTTTACCGCCAAGGGCAAGACGATTATCAATGTGGGTTGGAAAGCCTACAACGAAAAGGAACAAACCGACAAGGTACTGCCCGAACTCCATAACGGCGACGAATTGACCGTGGCAAGCTCCGAAATCAAGGAAGGAACCACCAAGCCTCCGGCACACTTTACCGAGGACTCCTTGCTCTCTGCTATGGAGGTAGCAGGCGCAAAGGAAATGCCCGAAGATGCCGAGCGTAAGGGTTTGGGAACCCCTGCAACGAGAGCCGGTATTATCGAAAAGCTGATTGCCACGGGCTTTGTGGAGCGTAAAAAGGCAAAGAAATCTGTGAACCTTATGCCTGCAAATACCGGTGTGTCCCTCATTACCGTTCTTCCCGAACAGCTTCAATCCCCCTTGCTTACCGCAGAATGGGAGCACAAGCTGAAAATGGTGGAGCGTGGCGAGCTGGATGCGGACACCTTTATGGCAGAAATCTCTCTCATGGTCAGCGACCTCGTAAAAACCTATTCTGTCATTAAGGGTGCGGAGGTACTGTTCCCGTCCGGTCGTGAGGTTATCGGAAAATGTCCTCGTTGCGGCGGCGATGTGACCGAAAGCAAAAAGGGCTTTTTCTGCGAGACCAACGACTGCCGCTTCGGTCTGTGGAAAGACAACAAGTTCCTCACGGGCAAGAAAATTTCGCTGACAAAGAAAATGGCGGCGACCTTGCTGAAAAACGGTCGTATCTCCGTTAAGGGCATTTTCTCCGAGAAAACCGGAAAGTCTTACGATGCCACCCTCGTCATGACCGACGACGGAGCCAAGACCCTTTACAACCTGGACTTCGGGAAATAAGGCAAAGCCGACCTATGGGTGTTTCTTATAGGTCGGCTCTGTACATATGGACGAATGTTTACATTTCAGATATATTTTTTTCAAATAAACATCTTGATAAATAGAGAGAAAAGAAGTATAATAATGTTCGAAGACGAACAGTTCAAAATGAAAGAAGGTGTGCTTGTGATAAATTATTTTGTACATTGTGTTGATGTCGAAGAAGTGTATAAAAATATGATATCTCCTGTCTATGAAAAATACAGATTGACCTATATGGAGTTTACAGTTCTTATGTTTTTAGCAAACAATCCCCAGTATGATACAGCTACTCAAATTGTTAGATATCGTCATCTTGCAAAGTCCCATGTATCTATTTCCATTCGTTCCCTACAGGAACGAGGATTGATTTTAGGGGAACATAAGGGAGGAAACCACAGAACCATTCATTTAAGTGTGGCTGACAAAGCAAAAGACATCATTGCGGATGGGCGTGCGGCACAGAGCAAATTTTGTGAAATAATATTTGCAGGATTTTCAAGGGAAGAAGTGGAAATGCTGCAACAGTTTACAGAGCAGGTAAACAGAAATATCAAGGAATATACGAACAGTTAGGAGATGTTTACAGTGGAAAATAACAAGGATTTTTTAGGTACGCAGCCCGTTGGAAAACTGCTTTTTAAGTTGGCAATTCCTACGGTGATAGCACAGTTGATCAATATGTTGTACAACATTGTTGACAGAATCTATATCGGTCATATACCGGATGCAGGCGATCTTGCTCTGACTGGTGTCGGTGTGACTATGCCTATTATTATGATTGTGTCGGCATTTGCAGGGCTTGTAAGCTCAGGGGGTGCGCCGCGTGCTTCCATCTCGATGGGAAAAGGCGATATGGACAGCGCAGAGCAAACCCTTGGTGGATGTTTTCTTTTACAGGTCATTACTTCAATCGTTCTGACAGCGGTGCTTTTACTTTTTGGAGAGAATTTACTGTTGGCTTTTGGAGCCAGTGAAAATACGATTGAATATGCTGTTTCCTATTTGAACATATATGCGCTTGGAACATTGTTTGTGCAGTTAACATTGGGAATGAACTCATTCGTAACTGCTGAAGGATTTACAAAAGTGTCCATGGTATCCGTCGCAATCGGCGCAATTCTGAATATCACCCTCGACCCGATTATGATTTTCAGATTGAATATGGGTGTGCGTGGTGCTGCTTTGGCAACCATTATTTCGCAGGCAGTTTCATGTATCATTGTTGTGGCATTTTTGTGCAGTAAGAAATCAACACTTAGACTGAAATATAAGAATCTGAATATTAAGCCTAAAGTTGTGTTCCCATGCATAGCACTTGGAACCGCGGCATTTATTATGCAGGCGAGTGAAAGCGTTATATCCGTATGCTTCAATTCTTCCTTGCTGAAATATGGTGGAGATATTGCGGTAGGAGCAATGACGATTCTTACCAGTGTCATGCAGTTTGCAATGCTGCCTTTACAGGGAGTCGCCCAGGGAGCCCAGCCAATTACGAGCTATAATTATGGCGCAGCCAATACAGAACGTGTAAAAAAGACTTTTCGTGTTTTATTAATGGTAAGCCTGATTTATTCTGTCACACTTTGGCTGGCTGTAATGCTTATGCCACAATTCTTTGTGAGCATTTTTACCCCAGAGACAGCGCTGATCGAGTTTGCGTCAAAAGCTCTGCGTATCTATATGGCAGTCATGTTTTTATTTGGTATTCAGATTGCCTGTCAGATGACCTTCACAGCCCTCGGCAATGCGAAAAGTTCCATTATTGTGGCAGTTACAAGAAAGTTTATTCTGCTGTTACCATTGATTTATATTATGCCGCATATGGTTTCAGACAAAACCATGGGTGTTTACCTTGCAGAGCCGGTAGCAGATTTCATAGCAGTAACTTTTACTTCGATTTTGTTTTATTTCCAATTCAAGAAAGCAATGCGGTCCATTGAATCATAAAACAAAAGATTTACATAGCAGTCTTAGACTTCGGTTTAAGGCTGCTAATTTTTTTGAAAGGAGTTTTCTATGGTTGAAAATGAGAAACAGACCAATAAGGAAAAGCTCAAAGACATCACCGACAGCATAGAAAGAGGGATTGAAGAACTCTTTCAGTCGGACAAGTACGCCGAGTATCTCCGCACGATGAGCCATTTTCACAAGTACAGCGTAAACAATACCATGCTCATCTATATGCAGAAGCCCGACGCCACCTTGGTGGCAGGCTTCAACAAGTGGCGAGACCAGTTTGAACGCAACGTGATGAAGGGCGAAAAAGGCATTAAAATCATCGCCCCCACGCCCTACAAAAAGAAGATTGAGCAGGAAAAGCGAGACCCCGACACGAACTTGCCTATGCTTGATGCAGACGGCAAGGTTATTATCGAGGAAAAGGAAATCAAAATCCCGATGTTCAAGCCGGTGACGGTGTTCGATGTGTCGCAGACAGACGGAAAACCCCTGCCGCAGCTCGCCTCTGACCTGCAGGGCAATGTGCAGAACTACGAGGTCTTTATGGAAGCCTTGCGGCGTTCCTCTCCCGTACCGATTGACTTCAAGCCGATTGCGGATAACGCAGACGGTTATTTTTCTCTGGATAAGCAGAAAATCGCCATCCGTGAGGGTATGAGTGAGGTGCAGACGGTATCTGCCGTCGTTCACGAAATCGCCCATTCCAAGCTCCACAATCAGAAGAAAATCGAGGAACCGAAAGATGCTGAAAAGTATCAAGAGGTAGAGATTTTCGATGTGCCAGGGCTATTCTTCAACGGTCGCATTGACCCTGCCGCCATTCCCGAAGGAATGTATGTCTATGACCTACGTGGCTCTGACGATGACCCAGGACAGCCTATCACGGTGGAAAACCACGTTACTGTCAATCACGCCGGTTCGGTTATCACAGCCAAGCCCCTTGACCTTGGCGAAGAAGGACGGCTGACCTTCACCGAGGAAGAAGGTCTCAATTTTGTCGGCGGTGAGATTTCCGCTTACCGATTCTTCAACGAACAGCGAAAAGACCGCAACACCGAGGAGGTCGAAGCCGAGAGTATTTCCTTTGCCGTTTGTGCTTATTATGGTATTGCAACGGGAGAAAACAGCTTCGGTTATATCGCTACCTGGTCGAAGGATAAAGAACTGAAAGAGCTTCGTGCAAGCCTTGAAACCATCAACAGCACTTCCTCCGAGCTGATTACCGACATAGACCGTCACTATGCCGATATTATGAAAGAGCGTGAGGCTGAAATGACGGTTGAGACCGCAGAGGTAGCTACGGAGACCACTCCCGACGTATCCGAGGACGAAAATCCCACAAGTGACAGCAACGATGTCATTGATGAAATTGCTCTCAAAGTGCAGGAGGAAACCCCTGTCCAGGCTCCCGACAACGGATATATGCCTGACCCGTCAATGTCAATCGAGGCGATGAATGCTTACGGCTATATGGATTCGGATATGCTTCCTCTTTCCAAGGAGCGAGCGTTGGAGCTGTTTGAGCGTGATGTTCCCATTTATATGCTCTACGAGGGCAATACCGAAGCTATGGCGTTCGACACCGAGGACATTGTTCTGTTCTCCGGTTGCTTTGGTATCACCCGTGAGGATTGGGATGCCATCAAAAACGAAGTGCCGCCTATGGATGCCGATATTATCCGCCAGAAGCGTGAGCAGGCGTTCCTTGAAAGTCCCGGTGACACCTACGCTATCTATCAGTTGAAGCGTGACGATGCCACCACGGATATTCGCTTTATGAACTCCGACTATCTGAAATCCAAGGGCTTTGAACCGCAGTACGAAAATTATGAGCTTATCTATACCGGAGCACTCACCAAGGACGGCAGCCAGATGGATAAGTTAGAGGATTTGTACCGTGTTTTCAACATCGAGCACCCCCAGGACTTCACAGGACACAGCCTTTCTATCAGCGACATCGTGGCGTTAAAGCAGGCAGGTGTGGTATCCTATCACTACGTTGACAGCGTTGGATATAAGGAGCTGCACAACTTCCACAATACCGACAATTATCTGAAAAACGCAGAAATGCAGATGGAGGATGACTACGGTATGATTGATGGTGTTATCAATAACGCACCGAAAGAGCCGGTCAAAGCTCCTGTTCCCAAGAAGGAAGAAACCAAATCAAAGAAACCGTCCGTTCTCGCAAAGCTCCGTCAGTACCAAACCGAGGACAGACAGCAAACGACACAGCACAGAAGTGCGGAAAGGGATTTAATATGAACTTCTCAAACGATGAAATGAACCTTATGTGTATCTACGACACGGGTACACGCACAGGGCTTATCGAAGCTCTGTCGGAAATGCGTGGCGAGCTTGGAGCTGATGAAGCCGAGCTTCGCCGCTTGACCGATTCCACCATTGAAAAGCTCTCCGCTATTACGGATGAGGAATTTGCAAAGGTGGAGCTTTACCCCGATTTTGATGATGAGGAGGACGTGGATGCCGAGTAAATTAAGTTTTTACGCTCAAATGGCAGACCACACCGCAAAGCAGGTCACAGGCAGTTTCGGAGAGTGGACGGCGTTCCTTGAAACAATGGGACGGCTGTATAAGTACCCGTTCCACGAGCAGTTGATGATTTTCGCTCAAAAGCCAAACGCAACTGCCTGTGCCGATTACGACCTTTGGAATAAGCAGATGGGCAGATATGTCCGTCGTGGCACCAAGGGTATCGCTTTGATTGACACTTCCGGCGACAATCCAAGGCTCAAATATGTGTTTGATGTTTCCGATACGGGCGGCAGAGAGAACTCTCGCCGCCTTAATCTTTGGGAATACAAGGACGAGCATCAAGACGCTGTTACCGCAGCTCTGGAAAACCGCTATGGCGTGTCCGGTGGAAAAGGTCTTGCCGACCAACTGGAGCAGGTTGCTTCCAAGCTCGTGACCGAATACTGGAACGACAACAGCCGTGACATCCTCGGCATCCTTGCCGATTCCTTCCTTGAGGAGTATGATGATTATAACGTAGAGGTTGCGTTCCGCAATGCCGCTACCGTCAGCACCACCTACGCTCTTATGTCCCGCTGTGGTCTTAACCCCAGCGACTACTTTGAGCACGAGGACTTTTTAAGCGTATTCGACTTCAACACCCGTGATACCATTGCCGTGCTCGGCTCGGCTGTTTCCAACAGCAGCGAACAGATTTTGCGGCAGATTGCAGTTACGGTCAAAAATTATGAGCGAGAAGCAAGCCTGCAGAATCAGGCAGAAAGGACACAGAATTATGGAGAACACATTGAATTACACGAAGAACGGGGATTACTTCATCCCGAATCTGACTCTATCCGACACCGAGACGAAGCCCCTGGGCAAGTACGGCAGGATGAGGAAGAAGTATCTGCAGGAGCACAGACAAGTGCTGTGGAACCAGATGATTCTGTCGGAGACCCTGTACCCGCATCTGAGGGAAATCGACGAGACGGCGAACCGCAGAATGGAACAGATGATGCCCGAATTGATGAAGCTGAACGGCGTGACGGAGGAACTGAAAGCCAGCGACCCGATGATGTGGACGGGCTTGATGAACAACCTCAAAGCACAAGCCGAAGAAACAATTCTCGCAGAACTGATTTACGCATAAACGGTCAGCTAACCCTCTTTGACGTAGGGTTATTCCCAAGTGAACAAGAACAAATATCCTTCATTGATGAAGCGGAGAGTGTAAAACCTGCACCCTTCGCTTTTTCTTTTGCCCAGGAGGATATTGACGATGTGCTTCGCCTTGCAAGCAACTCCGAGAATACTCGTATGGTCGTTGCCGCCGCTTTCCAGAAGCAAAAACCGATGGAGGAAATCGTGCCCCTGCTCCAAAAAGAATATTACGGTGGTGCAGGCTTAAAGTCCGAGCGTGGTGAGTTCTCGGTATGGTATGCCGAGGACGGTATTCACCTTGCCAAAGGCAGAACGGCGAGATATTCCAAGACCGCACAGGTCATTTCCTGGGAGGATGCCGCCGAGCGTATCGGTCAGCTTATGGACGAGGGTAAATACGCCACCAATGTGGAGCTTGCCGAAGCGGAGCTTCACGAGCGTACCGAGCTTTCTCATAAGCTGTGGTATATCCGTGGGGATTTGAGCGATGAAGCCAGGGAGCAGAATGTTCTCGGCACTTTGCAGGACTACCGCAGAGGCGGTTTTCCCGATGCGACCGCAAGGCTCGCAGAGGATTTGAAAGACCACACTTTCCGTGAAATGCTGTCTGCCGATTACTCCGCTTTTATGGATGCCTACAAAGCAGACCGTGATGTGATGCGTTTCCACTACCACAAGCCCGTTGAGATTTGGAACGCTCTGCAAGACCTTGACTTGCCAAGGCGTGAATATACCTCCGATATGGCAGAAGTGCCGAAGGTGGGAATGTTCATCACCGAGGACGAGATTGATGCGACCTTGAACCGAGGCAGTAATGTCGAGGGCGGCAAGGGTCGTATTTACGGTTATCTTACCGGTTCTCACAACTCTAAGGAAAAGGCAGACTTCCTAAAGAACGAGTACGGTATCGGCGGCAGCTCTCACTCTGTATCCGGTCGTGGATGGATTGACAGCTCCGGCAAGGGCATCCGCTTGCAGAAGCCCGATTGTGCCGATGTGGAGCTGAACTGGAACAAGGTTCTCACACGCTTTGAAAACCTTATCCGAAACGGCAGATATTTCACCCCCGAACAGAAAGCCAAGTATGAGGAAATGCAGACCCGTGAGGGACAGTTCCGCAAGCTGATGGATGCTTACAATGACATCAAGCACGAACACCCCGATGACATTGTGCTTTTCCAAGTCGGAGATTTCTTTGAAATGTACGGCGAGGATGCAAAAACCGCTGCAAAGCTGCTTGACCTTAATTTGACTACACACCCCGTTGCCGGTGCCGGTCGAGTGGAAATGTGCGGTATTCCTGCCCACAATTTGGAGCAGTCCGTAGAAAAACTCCGTGCCACCCACGGCGTTACTGTCTCGGAGTTTAACGGCATCGTAAACGAGCATATAAGCCGTTCCTTGCCCGTTCTCCCTGCGGTTGAGGAATTATCCCAAGAACCCGAAATCGAGCCTGTAAGCGTTACTGAAGCCCCAAATGAGTCCCCATCTGCGACAGTTGAAGCTCCCGTTGTCTCCCGTGAAATCACGCAAGCTGAAATTGATGAAGCTCTGCAAAGATGGAATGGCGATATAGAAAGCAAGCGTTCCGTGGTTCGCTATATGGCAGACCACGCCCGTGAGCGTGACACAGCCGCTTGGCTCTCCAAGGAATACGGCGGCGACGTATCGAAGCCCCTGCACATCACCGTGACAGGAACGGACATTGATTATGAAATGTCCTGGGCAAAGGTACAGCGCCGAGTGGCACAACTCATCAAGGAGGACAGGTTTTATACCCAAGAGGAATACGACCGTCTGGACGATATTGACCCCGTGTATATCCGTGCGGAGCTTGCCCAGCGTGGTATCGTGAACGGCGAATTGGTCGAACCCGAAAAGCTCGACAATGACCCTTTTATTCAGCAGGTAAACGCAGATGTGAAGTCACTTTCCGAGTCCGTTGAAGCGTGGGAAGCCGAACAGGAAGCGAAACGAAATGAAGCGATTGCAAGGTTGACCGATGAACAGCAGACCATTGTGGAAGCTATGAACGTGGCAGGCTATGTGTATCAGCACAACGTTGGATATTCTGGCGAGCCTATCGTTTTCTATGCCAACACGGACAGCTATCCTATCAGCTTTGCAAACTGGAACGATGCGTACGACTGGATTGATAATGCCGAGCTGAAGCTGGAACCCGGTCTCCGTGACAAAGTACAAGCGGTTCTTCATCCCGATGAACCACCTCGTATGACCGATGCGGAGTTTGCAGCCGAACACCTTGTCCCTCGTGAGTCCACCTATGAGATTGACGGTCGCAGATTTATCGTTGATAGCGTAAATCTTGACTTCGGAAGCGTTAGCCTGCAGGACGTGACCTTCCAGAACCAAACGGGCTTTCCGATTTTCAGGAGCGAATCTATTGAGTTTATGCGTAGGCTCGTGGAGATCAGCGAAGCACAGCGTACTGCGGAGCTGCCTGCAGAGCCGACCAGCGCAGAACCGAAACCGGAGCTTCACAACTTCCAAATCACTGACGACCACTTGGGCGAAGGTGGTGCAAAAGCAAAGTTCCGTATGAATATGGATGCCATCAATCTTCTAAAAGAATTGGAGTTTGACGGCAGACAAGCTACACCGGAAGAACAGGTTATTTTGTCGAAATATGTCGGTTGGGGCGGTCTGGCAGATGCCTTTGACGAAACAAAGGATAACTGGAAGAACGAGTTCGCAGAGCTGTACGCAACCCTTTCTCCCGAAGAATATGCCGCAGCACGAAGCTCCACGCTGAACGCTCACTTCACAAGCCCTACCGTCATTAAGGCAATCTATGAAGCCGTTGGCAATATGGGCTTTGAGACCGGCAACATCCTGGAGCCGTCTATGGGCGTCGGCAACTTCTTTGGCTGTCTGCCCGAAGCGATGCAGAACAGCAAGCTCTACGGCGTGGAACTGGACAGCATCACAGGGCGAATTGCAAAACAGCTTTACCCCAAGGCAGACATTACTATCGCAGGCTTTGAGACCACCGACAGACGAGACTTCTATGACCTCGCTATCGGCAACGTGCCTTTCGGTCAGTACCAAGTAAACGACCGTGCTTATAACAAGCTCGGTTTCTCCATCCACGATTATTTCTTCGCAAAAGCTCTTGACCAAGTTCGACCGGGCGGCGTGGTTGCGTTCGTGACCTCTCGCTACACAATGGATAAGCAATCTCCCGAAGTGCGTAAGTATATCGCACAGAGAGCCGACCTGCTCGGTGCTATCCGCTTGCCGAACAATGCGTTCAAGGCAAACGCAGGAACGGAAGTCGTATCTGACATCATCTTCCTGCAGAAGCGTGACCGACCGATTGAGATTGAACCCGATTGGGTGCATCTTGGCAAGAACGACGACGGGTTTGCCATCAACAGCTATTTTCTGGACAACCCCGAAATGGTGCTTGGTCGCCAGACCTCGGAAAGCACACAGTACGGCAAACAGGATTTTACTGTAGAGCCGTATGAGAATTTAGACCTTGGCGTTCAGCTCAAATACGCTATCCAAAACATCAATGGCACTTATACCGAAGCCGAGCTTCCCGAACTCGGTGAAGGTGAAGCCATTGATACCTCTATCCCTGCAGACCCGAACGTAAAGAACTACAGCTACACCGTAGTGGACGGCGACGTTTACTACAGAGAAAACAGCCGAATGGTAAAACCCGAACTCAACGCTACGGCAACGGAGCGTGTTAAGGGTATGGTGGAGCTTCGTGATTGCGTTCAAAAGCTCATCGGTCAGCAGATGGACGGTTTCGTTTCGGATGCCTCTATCCGTGAGACCCAAAGAGAGCTGAACGACCTCTACGACAAATTCACAGCAAAACACGGCTTGATTAACAGTCGTGGCAACGCTCTCGCCTTTGCAGACGACAGCTCCTATTATCTGCTTTGCTCATTGGAAGTTCTCGACGAGGACAACAACCTTAAACGCAAAGCGGATATGTTCACCAAGCGTACCATTAAGCCCAGCGAGGTCGTGACCTCGGTTGACACGGCTGCGGAAGCTCTGGCAGTTTCTATCGCAGAGAAAGCCCGTGTGGATATGGAGTATATGTCCTCTCTCACCGGCAAGAGCGAAGAAGAACTGGCAAGCGATTTGCGTAGCGTTATCTATATGGACTTCAACAGAAAGCCCGATGGCTCGTATACTTGGCGTACTGCTGATGATTTCCTCTCCGGTAACGTCCGTGAAAAGCTCGCCTACTATCAGAAAGCTCTTGACCTTCTTCCCGAAGATGCGAACCACCGCAACGAGATTGCCGACAATGTGGAAGCTCTGAAAATGGCACAGCCCAAAGAGCTGGATGCCTCTGAAATCGAAGTTCGACTTGGTGCGACATGGATTGACAAGAGCTATATTCAGCAGTTTATGGTGGAGACCTTTGAGCCTCCGTATTATCTTCGCAGAAGCATTGAAGTGAACTACTCGCCGTTCTCGGCAGAGTGGAACATCACCGGTAAATCTCAGCCGTCCTACAGCGACGTAAACGCCTATATGACCTACGGCACGGACAGAGCCAACGCCTACAAGATTTTGGAGGACACTCTGAATCTGCGTGATGTTCGTATCTATGACACCGTAACTGACCCCGACGGCAAGGAAAGACGTGTGCTGAACGCCAAGGAAACGACCCTTGCACAGCAGAAGCAGCAGGCAATCAAAGATGCGTTCCAGGATTGGATTTGGAGAGACCCGGACAGACGACAGGAGCTTGTCACAAAGTACAATGAGCTTTTCAATTCCAACCGTCCCCGTGAGTACGACGGCTCGCATATTGTGTTCAGCGGTATGAACCCCGAAATCAAGCTCCGTGAACATCAGCGGGGTGCCGTTGCTCACATTCTCTACGGCGGGAACACCTTGCTTGCACACGAAGTTGGCGCAGGCAAGACCTTTGAAATGGTCGCCGCCGCTATGGAAAGCAAACGCCTTGGGCTTTGCCAAAAGCCGCTGTTTGTCGTTCCCAACCACTTGACCGAACAATGGGCAAGTGAGTTCCTCCGTCTTTATCCTTCTGCCAATATTCTTGCCGCAACCAAAAAGGACTTTGAGCCGAGAAACCGCAAAAAGTTCTGCGGCAGAATTGCCACCGGCGACTATGATGCCATTATCATCGGGCACAGCCAGTTTGAGCGTATTCCTGTTTCCCAGGAGAGACAGGAGCGACTTCTGCAGGAGCAGATTGCGGAGATTGAGGAGGGCTTGGAAGAACTCAAGGCGAGCCGAGCCGAACGCTTCACAATCAAGTCCTTGGAGAGAACCAAAAAGGGCTTGGAGACAAGACTACAGAAATTGCAGGACAGTTCCCGCAAGGATGATGTAATCACCTTTGAACAGCTCGGCGTTGACCGTCTGTATGTGGACGAGGCACACAATTACAAGAATTTGTTCCTCTACACGAAGATGCGAAACGTGGCAGGTCTTTCGACCACCGATGCACAGAAGTCCTCGGATATGCTGCTTAAGTGCCGTTATATCGACGAGATAACCGACAACCGAGGCGTGGTATTCGCAACGGGCACACCCGTCAGCAATTCGATGACGGAGCTTTACACGATGATGCGATACCTTCAGCACGACACCATCAGAGGCAAGGGACTCGCTCACTTTGACTGTTGGGCTTCCACTTTCGGTGAGACCACAACCGCCATTGAGCTTGCACCGGAGGGTACGGGCTACCGAGCAAGAACCCGATTTGCAAAGTTTTTCAATCTGCCCGAACTGATGAACCTGTTCAAAGAAGCGGCAGACATTAAGACAGCCGACCAGCTCAACCTACCGACCCCGACACCTATCTACCACAACGAAGTGGCACAGCCTACGGAAATCCAAAAGGCTATGGTGCAGGAGTTGTCCGAACGAGCCGCTGCGGTTCATTCGGGTAAGGTTGACCCGTCCGTGGACAATATGCTCCGCATTACCTCAGACGGTCGCAAGCTCGGTCTCGACCAACGTATCATTAACCCCAACCTTCCCGATGAACCGACAAGCAAGGTCAATATGTGCGTGGATAACATTCATCGCATTTGGGAGGACGGTCACGCTGACAAGCTGACCCAGCTCGTGTTCTGCGATTTGAGCACACCGAAAAACACACCGTCCAAGAGAGCTGCCAAAGCTCCCGCAGGAAACCTTGATAGCCCGGAAATCCGAGCATTGGAGCATCTTGCAGAAAAGGACGGCGGCACGGAGGAAGAACAGCGTTTCACCGTCTATGACGACATCAGAGACAAATTGGTGGAGCGTGGTATTCCGAGAGAACAGATTGCTTTCATCCACGAGGCAAACACCGAAGCTCGCAAGAAGGAGCTTTTCAGCAAAGTCCGTTCGGGTCAAGTCCGTGTTCTTATGGGTTCTACCTTTAAGATGGGAGCCGGTATGAACGTCCAGGACAGACTTATCGCTCTCCACGACCTTGATGCACCCTGGAGACCCGGCGACCTTGAACAGCGTTCCGGTCGTATCATTCGTCAGGGCAACATGAATCCAGAAGTTCACATTTACCGTTATGTGACGGAGGCAACCTTCGATGCGTACCTGTGGCAGACCTTGGAGAACAAGCAGAAGTTTATCTCGCAAATTATGACGAGCAAATCTCCTGTGAGAGCTTGCGACGACATTGATGAAACCGCACTTTCCTATGCGGAAATCAAGGCTCTGTGTGCAGGCGACGAGCGTATCAAAGAAAAGATGGACCTGGATGTGGATGTTGCTCGTTTGAAGCTGATGAAGGCGAACCACCAAAGTCAGCAGTACCGCTTGGAGGACAATCTGCTTCGTTATTTCCCCGAACAGATTGAACAGAACAAGAAATTCATTGAAGGCTTTAATGCCGATATGAAAACTCTTGCCGAGCATCCGCACCCCGTTGACGGCTTCGCCGGTATGACGGTCAGAGGCGATGTGCTTACCGATAAGGAAAATGCCGGTGCCGCCCTCGTCGATGCGTTCAAAGATGTTAAGGGACTTGACCCTGTGCAGATTGGCACTTACCGAGGCTTTACGATGTCGCTCACCCTGGAGGACTTCGGGCGTGATTACGTTCTGACCCTCAAAGGACAAATGACCCATCGTGTCACGCTCGGCAAAGACCCTCGTGGTAATTTGACGAGAATCGACAACACTCTTAACGGTATGGCTGAACGCCTCACCACCGTGCAGGGCAAGCTCGACAGCTTGTATGCACAGATGGAAACGGCAAAGCAGGAACTCGGCAGGCCGTTCCCGCAGGAGACAGAGCTGAAAGCGAAATCCGCAAGGCTGGCTGAACTCAACATCGCTTTGAACATCGACGATAAGACACCGCTTGAAGCTATGGCAGAAGAAGCTCCACCGAGAGCCGAGATTGCCAAATCTGCAAAACCGTCCGTCTTGCAAAAGCTCCATTCCTACGATAAGCCGAGCAAGGCAGACCCGTTAGAACCGAAAAAATCCAAAGAGGAGGTACGCTGATTATGGATAGCGAGAAGATAAATGTGCTCGTGGTTGAACCGGAGAAAAAGCCGTATATGAAAGAAATTTCATCTGAGCTTTCTTCTCTGCAGCACGAGGTCGGCGGCTATATTCAAGCCGTTTATCCCTACGATGAGCCTGTCGCCATTATTTGCGACGAAGAAGCGAAACTGAAAGGAAGCGAACTGAACCGTGTGCTCCGTGACGAGGACGGCAAAATCTATGATGTGATTGCCGGCACATTCCTTGTCGTGGGTTTGGGCGAGGAGGATTTCTCCTCGCTCACTCCCGAACACGCAAAGCAGTTCAAGGAAAAGTTTGACACACCCGAAATGTTTATGCGGCTCAATGGCAAGCTGGTTATGATTCCTATGGAGGAAGAAAGAGTAAAAGCAAAGAAGCCGTCCGTGCTTCAAAAGCTCAACGATATGAAAACATTGGATGCCCCTTCTGCCGTTAAGAAGCCCCACGCAAAGGAGGAACGCTGATGACCAACGAAGAACTGAACACGGCATTGTATGAAAAACTCTTTGCCGAGCAACAGGACTTCAAAGGGTGGCTGGTAAAACAGCCACCCGAAGAAATCCTCAAACACGCCTACGAGTATGTTATCCGTGAGGATATTGTTATCGAGATGGAGTACCACGACTTGACCGACGATGAGGCGAAAGCTCTGCTTGCCGATGAAAAGCCCCTGCAGGCTATCTTCTCTGTATATGAAAATACCGAGGGCGGTCATATGGACGAAATCCGAGATTGCATTGAATCCAGGGCAAAGACCTGTATGGAAAATCAGTGTGAAGCTCTCCGCAATCTTCCCGTGTATATCTTCTCTGCGACCTTTGCTAAAGGACACGGAGAGCTTGAAGAATACCGAGCCTCGTTCAAGGCGAATGTTGCTTGCAGGGATGCCATTGAGGATGCGATTGCAAGCCACTACGCAGATAACCGCTTGGACGGTTCCTGTGTGCAGGAGGTCGTTGACCGTTTCGGTGCGGAGCGTGTTTCTTTCGTTCTTGCCAACACCATACAGCACAAGGATTGGGATGGGCGTATCTCACCGGAAAATAAGGAGTGGGCAAAAGCCGAGCCGGTCCCGAACGACTTCGATGCCTGGAACAACAAAAAGACTTTGGAGTATTCCTGTAACAAAGCTCACCCCGGTCTTATCAATCTGTTCGTCAATCGGTTCCGAAAGGAACAGGAGCTTGAAAAAGAAAAGAAGCCGTCTGTGCTGAAAAAGCTCCACGAGGCAAAAGCGGATGTGCCGAAAAAGTCTCCGAGCAAAACAAAGGAGGCTGAATTGTAATGGCAAATCGCAATCGCCCCGTTCAAGTGAAATTCCGTGTCACACCGGAAGAACGCAAAATGATTGACAGGCGTATGGAGCAAGCCGGTATTTCCAATATGGCGGCATATCTTCGCAAAATGGCTATCGACGGATATGTGGTAAAGCTGGAGCTGCCGGAACTGCGAGATTTTATATCTCTGCTCCGTCGCACGAGCAACAACTTCAATCAGATTGCCCGCAGAGTAAACTCTACCGACCGCATCTATGCAGATGATATTGCCGAAATGAAAAATCTGCTTGAACAGATTTGGGAGGCTGACAATCGAATACTGGAAAAGCTCGCTGCCATCGACTGACCGACATCCTTGTTGATTTTTCTGTTTCACAGTACAATATAGGTGAAAGGAAGGAGGGCTTGTAAATGAAGTTCTTACTCAAGATATTATTCGCACCCGTAATCGTAATTCTCACTCTCATCATATGGACGTTTGCTTTAATCCTGCGGCTCTCCGCTTGGGTGTTTGGTATCATAGGCACAATCTTCGGCATCCTCGGACTTGCCATTCTGCTACTTGACAGCGTGACCAACGGCATCATCGTTCTGGTGATTGCGTTCCTCGTAAGTCCTGTAGGACTACCGATGTTGGCAGCTTGGACGATTGGGCAAATGCAGAGATTCCGCTACTTAGTGCAGGATGCGGTTTACGGATAAAACAACTTCTACACAAATTGCGTAGAAGTTAAAAATGGGACGGGCGTGGCTTCGGCTGCGTCCGTCTTTTACATAGGAGGAGGTGAACGACTATCGCAACAACAAGAATTATTCCAATGCACGTTACCAAGGGCAAAACGCTTGCCCAATCCATTTCAGACAGAACAGATTACGGCTTGAATCCCGAAAAGACGAAGGACGGAGAATTGACATCTGCCTATGCCTGTGACCCTCGCTCATTTGCGGCAGAGGTCTTGATTTCAAAAAGGCAGTATAAGCATTTTACGGGCAAAGATGAAAAGAATGATGTGCTTGTTTATCAAGTTCGCCAATCCTTCAAGCCTGGGGAAGTGACACCGGAGGAAGCAAATCAAATTGGTTATGATTTCGCTTCTCGTTTTCTCAAAGGTAAACACGCTTTCTTTGTTTGCACTCATACGGACAAAGCCCATATACACAACCACATTTATTGGAACGCCGTCACGCTCGATTGTAAAAAGAAATTCAGAGATTTCCGCAGGTCGCACAGAGCCGTCTCACGGCTGAGTGACCTTATATGCACAGAGCATCAGTTGTCGGTAATTGATAAACCGCAGCGGGGCAGTTCCGCATACAACAAGTGGCACGGCTTTAAGGGCAAACCATCCCACCGTGAGCTTTTACGAATTGCCATTGATGAAGCTCTGGAGCAGAAGCCCCATGACTTTGATGCGTTCCTTTCACTTCTTGCCGAACAGGGCTTCAAAGTGAAAAACGGAAAACACCTTACCTTTGTTCATCCCGACTTCAAGCAAAACATCCGAATGTACACTCTGGGCGATGAATACTCGGAGGATGCTGTTCGTGCTATCATCAAGGGGCAGAGAGTGCATCAGCCGAAGAAACGCAGAAAGGTATGGGACGCCAACAGACCGCAGAGCATTATCGACATTCAAGCCAAGCTCGCCGCAGGCAAGGGCGAGGGCTATCGTCGTTGGGCGACCGTTGAGAACTTGAAGCGTATGGCAAAGACAAAGCTCTATATGGATGAGCACGGTCTGGACTATGATGCAATGTCGGCTCGCAAATCCGAACTGGCAAAGAAAGAAAAAGAGCTTTCTGCGAAAATCACAGAAGCTCAAAATCGGATTGCCGAGGTCAATGTCCTAAAGACCCATATCGTCAATTATTCCAAAACAAGGGATGTGTACGTTGCCTACCGGAAGTCCGGTTACTCAAAAAAGTATTTGGAGGAACACGAGGATGACATCATCATTCACAAGGCGGCAAAGAAAGCATTTGACGAATTGGGCGTGAAGAAGCTCCCGACCATCAAGAGCCTGCAGATGGAATTTGCCGAACTGCTTACCACGAAAAAAGAAGCGTATGCGGAACTGAAAAAAGTACGTGACGAGCTTCGTGACATTGCCGTTCACACGGCAAACTATGAAGAATTGCGTGACCTCGCTGAGCGAGATCCACGCAAAGAGAAAGAGCACGGTCGTGAATGACCGTGCTCCATTAGCGTCGGAACGATGCGTAGCCACAGATGAAATCTGTGTTAAAGGGGTTCGGGGATGTTTCCCAGACAAGCGATTTATATGCCTCTGCTTCGGCAGGGGCATATAAATTTTTGCACGAGTGGGTACCGCCGTGCCCTGCTTGCCAAGTATGTTTCCCTCGCTTTGCTCAGTCTA
>Ga0208824_1000630_pt1 | contig 36329 bp, 34 predicted proteins | sample AD_JPNTR3_MetaG_FD_184447 | JGI IMG/M metagenome (GOLD analysis project Ga0208824, IMG submission 184447) | Active sludge microbial communities of municipal wastewater-treating anaerobic digesters from Japan - AD_JPNTR3_MetaG (SPAdes) (version 2) | ecosystem: Engineered > Bioreactor > Anaerobic...
AATCAAATCTTCAATAGTCACTATTTTTAAATCAAAACGTTTAGCAATTTCTATTAATTGAGGCAACCGTGCCATTGTGCCATCTTCATTCATTATTTCAATAAGTGCACCTACTGGATATAAACCTGCTAAGCGAATTAGATCTATTGCTGCTTCAGTATGACCAGCTCTTCGTAAAACTCCTTTCGATTTTGCTCGTAAAGGAAAAATATGTCCGGGACGTCCAAAAGTTTCAGGCTTGGATGCAGGATCTGCCAATGCTCTTAAAGTAGCTGCTCTATCGGCAGCAGAAACGCCAGTAGTACAACCTTCTAATTTATCTACGCTTACCGTAAAAGGAGTGGAATGTATGGAAGTATTAATATCAACTTGCATTTCCAAATCTAATTCCTTGCATCGTTCTTCCGTCAAAGGAGCACACACTACTCCTCTTCCGTGTGTAATCATAAAATTCACCATTTCAGGAGTAATTTTTTCAGCAGCACAAATAAAATCTCCTTCGTTTTCACGATCTTCATCATCAACTACAATAACAAATTTTCCGCGGCGGATATCATCAATTGCTTCCTCAATGGTGTTTAATTTTGTGTCCATAAATAATTATCATTTAATCGAATATCAAATCTTATATTTTAATTTTGTCTATCCATGAATTCAGTTTTTGATTCATTTTATTCCATATTTTTGTATATTCTTCAGCATCCAGGAGTGGAGCATCTTTTACTGCTTTATAAGTTAAAAATATACCTACTGGTAAAAGTACAAAAGAGCTAAGCCACATGCCCGCAAAAGTTGACCATAGACCTTCCCGTGCCATTTTATAGCCTGTATTATCAATGATATAATAAATAATAAACATTACTACCGAAATCACCACAGGCATTCCCAAACCACCTTTACGAATAATAGCTCCAAGAGGTGCTCCAATGAAGAAAAATATTAAGCATGCAAAAGAAAGCGTAAATTTTCGATGCCATTCTACCTGATGCCTTCTAACATACATGATAGGTTCATTTAATATAATTTTATTGAATCCAACTTGATCCTTTATTTGCTGAGCTTGTGAAATGGCGTATTCCACAGCTTTTATCATAGAAGACTGATTCAACGACAAAAAAAGTGAATCGGCATTTAAAGTGATGTTTTTGTTTTTTTCTATTGGAACTGATGCTGAAACAGTGTTTCTTTCACGAGCAAATGAACTATAATTTAATAATTCATTTGATTGCTGAATACTTATATTTTTTACAACTTTACTAACAGAATCAATGGAATACGAAAGTTGTGAAATGTTTTTACTGATATGTTGATCGCGAAGTAGTGATTCATCCAAGCGATTAAACTGAGCATCATAATCAATCAAAATTTCTTTTGTCCTAAAAGTTTCTCGTCTGTAAGGAATGCTTGCAGGATTATCGGTGACACGTTGATTTTTAAGATTTTCAAAACTTTCTCCATTGTATAGAGAAAGCAATAAATACTTTTTATCTTCTGTTAAATTTATTTCTCCAGAATCTGCAACCATCACTGTTGCATTATTAAATCCAGCCGAAAAATCATAAATCATTAAATTTTTTAAAGCTTTTCCTTGTTTTTCACGCACATAGATATTTATACCATCGATGTTTGTATAGAATTCTCCCACAGGTATTTCCAATTCAGGCGATTTCTGTTTCAGTGAAAAGATTAAAGTCCATAATTTTGTTTGAGAAATAGGCAAAATATAATTTGAAAAATAAAAAGCGCCAACACAAACAAGGGCAATAAAGAAAATAAGAGGCTGCATGATTCTAAAAAGAGAAATTCCAGAAGCTTTCATAGCAGTAAGTTCAGATGTTTCTCCCAGATTTCCAAAGGTCATTAGCGAAGCGAGCAAGATGGCAAGCGGTAAAGCCATCGGCACTAAAGTCAGAACTGAATAATTGAAAAATTCAAATAAAACAGAAATACCTATTCCTTTACCTACCAAATCTTCTACATGTTTCCATAAAAACTGCATCAACAAAATAAAGATGCAGATGAAGAAAGTCATGATAAAGAGCGTGATAAAATGTTTGAAAACATATTTATGTAATATTTTTACTCTGAACATAATTTTTTTAAAATGCAAAATTACACCAAAAAGTTCAATAATTTAGGAAGAAAAACATGAAATTAACATTCATTGAAAACTATAATATTTTTATATATAAATAAAAAACCATTTGTTAAATGGAAAAGTTCTCCAAAACAAACGGTAATTAAATTAATTGAAATAAAAATAATTTAAAAAAGATTTTATTACCCCATACCTGTTTTACGTTTCAATTCCTCTATTTGCTTGTCCCAAAGCAATATAACATCCTCCTCTTCATTGCTTTCAGTAAAATCAGTTATTACCAGCGTAACTTCTCCGGTTATTTCATTGGTTTCAACTTTTAGTTCGAAATAGGTATTATTTTCTATTTCATCTTCCCATTGAAAACGAATTTTCATCAAAGGTTTAATATCTAACAAGTAAGCTGTTTCTTCATAATTATTCCACTTAAAAAGATATTTATTATTGTTTACAATCACTTCATTAGCAAACCATTCAGAAAGCCCCAGCGGAGTTCCTATTTTGTTCCAAAGCACACTTACAGAAGCTGATTTAAGTGGATATTCTAATTGAAGTTTATTTTTCGCCATCTTCTCTTAATTTTAATTCACAAGAAAAAGTACCTGTTAGTAAACGAGAGGCAATATAAAAATAATAATTCAAATAAACAAGAAAAAGAAAAAAGGAAGCGGATTATTTACTGTCTTTTAATTGGTATTTATCAAAACTGAAAGGAAGTAAATCTTTTACGTTTTTAATTAAATAAATTTCGTCACTTCCATAAAGCAAAATAGTAATATCATTTTGAAAACGAAGTTCAGTTTCAAGCAAAACTTGTCGGCAAGCTCCACAAGGAGTGATTGGTTTTTTTAAGAATTCATTGTTGCTGAAAGCTGCAATTGCTAATGTTTTCACGGGTACCTCAGGGTATTTTGCATTTGCATAAAAAATCGCAACTCGTTCGGCACATAAACCTGAAGGATAAGCTGAATTTTCTTGATTATTTCCTGTAATAATTTCCCCATTCTCCAATTCTAAAGCTGCTCCTACAAAAAAACGTGAATAAGGAGCATAAGCTTTTTTTACTTCTTCTTTTGCTTTTATGATGAGATGCTGATAGGAAGGTGACAATTCTTCAAATTGACAAATAGTGACCGGTATTACAATATTGTTTTTATACATATATATTTCCTTTAATGTTTTTAACTTATTGAAAATCAAATGACATTAATATTAAAATTTAATGCCAAATTACAAAAATAGGAAATTAATTCTTTTTTAGGGCTTATTTTCGGAAAAATAAATTATATTTGTATATATCTTTATATTTTGTTAAGAGACACTTTATCATAATTTAAAATAATAAATTTGAATATCGACATTTGCTAATTAATTGTTTTTATAATGAAAAAAATAAAGTGGTTATTATCTTTTATTTTATTTTGTGGTTTTGCCAATAGTCAAGTGCAAAACAAGGCTTATCTAACTTACATTGAAAAATATCATTCTCTGGCAGAAAAACAGCAAAAATTACACCGTATTCCTGCCAGCATCATATTAGCTCAAGGATTGTTGGAATCGTCAGCAGGGCAAAGTTATCTCTCTCAACGAGCCAACAATCATTTTGGAATAAAATGTAATAATGATTGGACAGGCGAAACAATTTACTGGGATGATGATGAGAAAAACGAATGTTTCAGAAGGTATAAAAGCGCATTAGAATCGTATGAGGATCATTCTCTTTTTCTGAAAAAAAGACAACGTTATGCTTTTTTATTTCAATTAGAGCCCACTGATTATCAAGGTTGGGCTTTCGGTCTTAAAAAAGCAGGTTATGCTACTGATCCTGCTTATGCTTACAAATTAATATCAATCATTGAAACATATAATTTGCAAAAATTTGATAAGGCTGAACTTAAAGAAGCAACAATTGCAACATCTGATATTTACCGCTTAAGCGCTTATATTTCTCATAAAGTTTTTAAAAACAATGGTGTTCCCTATGTAGTTGCTACTCCATGCGATACCTATGAAAATATTGCAGAAGAATTTAGTCTTGAAGAGGAACGATTGCGAAATTATAACGAAGTAGATGCTGAAACTGAATTAATAGCATGGGAAAAAGTTTATATTCGTCCAAAGAAAAACAAAGCTTCAAAAAACCATCCCATTCATGTAGTACAAGAAGGTGAATCCATGCATAGCATAGCTCAAGAATATGGAATAAAAACAGAAAAACTTTATCAACTCAATAATATACCTTATACAGAAGGTGCAAGAGTGGGTCAGGTTTTAAAATTAAGATAAATATGCGTCGAAGCAACACAGAATCACTTGCTGAAATCATTTATCATCTGCTCAAAGTACAGCACTTAGAGCAACCTTTATTTGAAAAAAGAATTATTAATGCCTGGCCTGTTGTTTTAGGTGAACAAATTACTCAATACACTTCTCGTTTAGAAATAAAAAAATCTGTCCTTTATGTAAATATTAACTCTTCTGTTTTGCGACAAGAATTGTTCTTTTCCCGTGAAGAAATTAAAAATGCTTTAAATAAATATGTAGGGTCTGAGGTTATTAAAGAGATTGTTTTTCGTTGAAAATGAAGTTCGTTTTTTAAGAGCAATATAAAATATTTTATAACTAATTATAAATAAGCATTTTATATTCCATAAATAGAGAAATGCATTGATTAAGCAAAAGAAATAAATAAAAAAGTAGTACTTTTGCTTTTTGAAAAGGAACCCATATTTTGGGTATAAGAAGATAATTTTTTATGTTTAATTAATTTATAAAACCTTATCATGACTACCAAAAAGAATATTATTGCTTTGCGACAAAAAAAAGCAATTGTTCAAAAAGGAGGGGGAGATAAAGCCATTGAAAAACAACTGGCTATGGGGAAAATGACAGCGCGTGATCGTATTCGTGCGTTGTTAGATGAAGGTTCGTTTTACGAATATGACCTTTTTGTTCAACATGAAGAGAAGAATTTTGGAATGGATACCAAAGATTTACCGGGCGATGGAGTAATTACAGGAACAGGCACAATTAATGGAGCTCCTGTATGTATCTATGCTCAAGATTTTACAGTAATGGGAGGATCATTAGGGATACAGCATGCTCGTAAGATAACTAAAATTATGGATCATGCCTTAAAAATGAAGATGCCTTGCATCGGTATTAACGACTCTGGAGGTGCTCGTATTCAGGAAGGTATTGGAGCTTTAGCAGGTTATGGTGAAATTTTTTATCGTAACACTATAGCATCGGGCGTAATTCCACAAATTTCTGTTATTTTAGGACCATGTGCAGGCGGAGCAGTATATTCACCCGCGTTGACTGATTTTGTTTTTGTGGTTGAAAATATTTCTAAAATGTTTATTACCGGTCCTGGAGTAATTGAAACCGTTTTGGGTGAAAAGATTTCACAGGAAGATCTGGGAGGAGCACGGGTACATGCAGAAATTACCGGGAATGCTCATTTTTATGCGTTGAGTGAGAAAGAATGTTTTGCTCAAATAAAAGAGTTGATATCGTTAATCCCTCATAATAATGAAGAAAAAGCTCCTGGAGTAGAACCTAAAAAACCAACTTTCAAAAAAAGTATTGAAAATATAATCCCTGCCAATCCAAAATTACCTTATGACGTAAGACACATTATTTATGCATTGGTGGATAATTCTAAATTTTTTGAAGTGCAGGAACTATGGGCTCAAAATGTTGTTATTGGTTTTGCACGAATGAATGGAGAAACAGTAGGTTTTGTTGCCAATCAACCTTTGTATTTGGCAGGAGTATTGGATTGCGACGCTTCAGATAAAGCTGCCCGTTTTATTCGTTTTTGTGATGCCTTTAATATCCCGTTAATTACTTTGGTGGATATTCCTGGATATTTACCAGGCGTTGACCAGGAACATGCCGGTGTCATTCGTCACGGAGCAAAAGTTTTATATGCTTATTCTGAAGCAACAGTACCAAAAATGACAGTTATTTTAAGAAAAGCTTATGGAGGTGGTTATATTGCCATGAATTCCAGGCATTTAGGAGCCGATTTTACTTTTGCCTGGCCAGATGCCGAAATTGCTGTGATGGGACCAGAAGGAGCAGCTAACATCATTTTCAAAAAAGAAATTATGGAAGCTCCTGATCCTGATGCTATGCGACAGGAAAAAGTAAAAGAATACATTGAAAAATTTGCAAATCCTTTTGTGGCAGCAGGAAAGGGTTATATTGATGCCGTAATTGAACCGCTTGAAACGCGTGATTTATTGCTTCACGCTCTGAGTGTATCAAAGAAAAAGTTTGATTATCGTCCTGCAAAAAAACATGGGAATATCCCTTTATAAATTAAATTATAAAGGATTTTCACTTCTGCTTCAGACTTTTATTAGAAAGTTAACAAAACACAGAAACGATTAATTTAATTTTAAAAATAAAAAATTTAGGAATAAATGGGAAAAAATGATTTTCAGAAAAAAAACAATGCAAAAAAAGATGAAACTCCTGAATTTGTTGACTTTGTAGTTACAGCAAGAAAATATAAAACACTTTTAACTAAAAAATATCTCAATAGAAAAAAATGGGAAAATCCTAGTCCTTATGAAATTTACTCATACATTCCAGGTACTATTGTGGAGGTTTTTGTAAAAGAAGGCGAAGTAGTGGAAGAAGGAGAACCACTTTTGACATTAGAGGCGATGAAAATACTAAATCGTATCGAAATGCCTTTTACAGCTAAAATTAAAAAAATCAATGTTAAACCAGGTGATCAAATACCAAAGGATTTTTTGATTATTGAATTAGAACCTATCGAAGAATAATTTTTAAAAAATATTCGGATAATTCATCTCTTTGTCTGATTTTAAATTTTCAAAGACAAAGAGATTTTTTTAAATGAGGATTTAAGTGTTAATTGTCTTTTTTGATTAAAAGTTGTACTTTTGCAAATGACCAAAAATTCAATGAAAAAAGATTAATTAAGATGTAATTATTTTTTTATAAATAGATTCTTAATTTTTTGCTTATGAATCAAACTGAACAGCAATTTGACAAAATTGTTTCTATTTGCAAAGATATTTTCATTAAAAAATTAAAAGATTACGGTGCTTCCTGGCGTCTTTTACGTCCTTCTTCAGTTACCGACCAGCTTTTTATCAAAGCCAATCGTATTAGGTCTATTCAAATGAAAGGAACTTCAAAAATCAATGAAGATATAAAATCTGAATTTATTGGAATCATCAATTATGGAATCATCGGTTTGATTCAACTGGAATTAGGCTTTGCCGAAAAAGTAGATATAAGTGCTGAACAAGCTGTTGAACTATACGATAAATATATCCAGAAAAGCAAAGATTTGATGTCTAATAAAAATCATGATTACGATGAAGCGTGGCGAAGGATGCGAGTAGAATCATTTGTGGATATTATTCTTATGAAAATCTGTCGTATAAAAGAAATTGAAAATCATGCAGGAAAAACTTTAATCTCAGAAGGAATCGATGCCAACTATTATGATATTATCAATTATTCAATTTTTGCTTTGATAAAACTGGAAGAAATAGAAAAAAATGCACAACAACCATTAAATAATTGAATTACATTTTAATAAGAATCACAGTTGAAAAAATAAAAAATCTTTTTTAAGTTTATTTTATAAAAAATGACTTACAATTCCACGAAAAAGAAAAAATCAAAATCTCACAAAGAAACAAAAACGGGTAATTTTTTTCTTGAATTGGCTCGAATAATTTTGGGCTTGGTTTTTATTTTTTCAGGCTTTGTTAAAGCAATTGATCCATTAGGTTCAGCCTATAAAATTGAAGATTATTTAATAGCTTTTGGTCACCCTTTTTCTCATTTCATTTTTCTTTCTCTTCCTTTTGCTATTTTACTTTCTACTTTTGAGTTGACACTTGGATTTAATTTGATATTAAAGATTTATCCACGTATTACTATCATTTTAACTACCATTTTTTTAACAGCTCTTACTGCACTTACACTTTATTTGGCACTTAAAAATCCGATAACAGATTGCGGTTGTTTTGGTGATGCAATTATATTGACCAATTGGCAAACTTTTTATAAAAATCTGGTACTTATCTCCTTAGCCGTATTGCTTTTAATTTACCGAAAAAAATTTATTCCTTTGTTTTTACCTTATATTGAACCATTTGCGTTGGTAATTTTTGTCTTGTTGGGAATAAGTATTTCAATTTATTGTTATCGTCATTTACCATTAATTGATTTTCTTCCATATAAAGTGGGTGTAAATATTCCAGAAGCTATGCGTATTCCCGAAGGTGTCAAAACAGACCAGTACGAAACAACTTTCATTTACGAAAAAAATGGGCAACGAAAAGAATTTACGCTCGAAAATTATCCAAAAGATGATTCTACGTGGGTATTTATCGATCAAAAAACCACATTGAAATCAGCAGGCTATCGCCCAGCTATTCATGATTTTGTCATTTTTGATGCTCAAGATGAAGATATTACTGATATAATTCTTCAACAAAATAATTCTGCTTATTTATTAATTATGTACGATGTAAACAAAGCTTCAAAAGTTGGTGCCAAGAAAGCAGAAAAAATTTATCAGAAGTCGCAGGCATCGGAATGTTTTTTCTGTGCCGTAACCGCTTCATCTGATGAGGATATTCAGAATTTTATTCATCAGACAGGCGTAACTTATCCTTTTTGCAAAGCCGATCCCATTATGTTGAAAACTATTATTCGAGGAAATCCGGGTTTGGTCTTAATAAAAGACGGAACTATTATAGGAAAATGGAACTGGCGTGATTTTTAGATTGAAATTTATTCATTGGTGAAGAATTAATTGAATCTAACATCATATACTAATGTTTCACATTTCGATTTAATGAGTTGAAAGACAGAAAATAATGAAGTGCGGTTTAATTATTTTTTTATTTGATTATTAACATATTAATAATTTCATTTTCTCAAATCGCTTCCCTGAGCTAAAAAATAAGCATTTTTGAGACTTACTCTACCGTTCAAAAATTAGAAAAAGTTAAAAAATGGCACAAAGGCAAATGAAAAAACTGGCAAAGGATACAGCCATTTACGGATTGAGCAGCATTATAGGAAAATTTTTAAACTGGTGCTTGGTTCCATTATATACTTACGTTTTACCCAGTTCTGCCGATTATGGAATTGTCACCAACCTTTATGCCTGGACAGCTTTACTACTGGTAATTTTGACTTATGGAATGGAAACTGGCTTCTTTCGCTTTGCCAATAAAAGTCAGGAAGATCCCAATAAAGTTTATGGAACAACACTCATATCCATTGGAACAACCTCTTTGCTTTTTGCTGGTTTATGCGTCATTTTTTCTCACCCAATTGCCAATGGGATGGGTTATGAAAATCATCCTGAATTTATTGCCATGCTTGCCGTGATTGTTGCAATGGATGCTTTTGATGCTATCCCTTTTGCTTATTTGCGGTATAAAAACCGTCCTATAAAATTTGCAGCTTTAAAGTTGTTCATGATTTTCATGAATATTCTTTTTAATATATTTTTCCTTGTTCTTTGCCCTATTATTGCAAAAAAAGCTCCTTCGTTGATTGATTGGTTTTACAATCCAAGTTATGGTGTAGGTTATATTTTTGTTGCAAATTTAATCTCGACACTTTCAGTGACGTTGGCTTTATTACCCGATATACGAACAGCTAATTTCCGCTTTGATTCAGACTTATGGAAAAGAATGTTGCAATATTCTTTACCATTGCTGATATTAGGAATTGCTGGTATTCTTGATCAGACAGTGGATAAAATTATTTTCCCTTTCCTTTTCGAAGACAAAGCGTATGCAGCTTCTCAACTTGGCATTTACGGAGCCTGTTTTAAAATTTCGATGGTGATGATGATGTTTACGCAAGCATTTCGATATGCCTATGAACCATTCATATTTGCTCAATATAAGGATAAAGACAGCAAAGAAGCTTATGCAGAAGCGATGAAATATTTCGTCATATTTTCATTATTGATTTTTTTAGGAATGGTGTTTTATCTTGATTTGCTTAAATTTCTTATTCGCAGCGATTATTGGGAGGGGCTTCGGGTTGTTCCCATTGTTCTTTTTTCGTATTTATTTCAAGGTATCTTTTTTAATCTATCCCTTTGGTATAAATTGACTGACAAAACTTATTACGGAGCTATTATATCAATTATTGGAAGTGTTGTTGTGTTGACCATTAATATTTTATTTGTTCCAATATTTAGTTATATGGCTTCTGCATGGGCTTCATTTGCTTGCTATTTTGTTATGATGCTGATATCCTACTTTTTGGGACAAAAATATATGCCAATTAAGTACGACCTTAAAACAATGGGAATTTATAGTGCGATTGCTCTAACACTGTATGGAATTAGTTTAATGATAAAAACCTCTTCCACCGGATTAAATTTAGTATTCAACACTATTTTACTTATTTTCTTTGTTTTATATCTTATAAAACATGATCTTCCTCTGGAGAATATTCCAGTTGTCAACCGATTATTTAAAAAAATATGAATATAAATAAATTACATATTATTACTCCTGTAAAGGATTCTATTGAAACAACTCTTCTCACAATTGAAGCAATCAAAAATTCTGATATATTAACTGATTGCGATTATACCGTATACAATGATTTCAGCACAGAAGAAAACACAGAGAAAATCAAGCAATTATCAAAACAAAAAGGATTTCAATTGGTAAACCTTTGCGAATTTACTTCTCACCCATCCCCTAATTATTTACTGGTTTTACAACTTGCGCAAAAAAGAGCTTTGCAAGAAAAAGCTCATTTAATCATTGTAGAATCGGATGTTATTGTAGAAAAAAATACTATTCAAAATTTATTCACAATTGCTACTTTAGTTGAAAAGCCGGCTTTGATTGCTGCTATTACGCATAACGAATCAGGAGAAATAAATTTTCCTTATTTATATGCACGAAAATATAAAAAAGAAATTGTTCAAACCAAAAAAAGGCTCAGTTTTTGTTGTACACTTTTAACTTATTCTTTTCTCACAGCATATAATTTTGAAGAATTAAATCCTGAAAAATCATGGTATGACGTTTTTATTTCACACAAAGCCATTGAATTGGGATTTAATAATTATTTAATAACTAATTTGCCCGTTTTGCATTTGCCTCACAGCAGCCGTCCGTGGAAACAGTTGAAATACACGCATCCTTTGAAATATTATTGGTTGAAATATACAAAAAGAAGAGATAAAATTTGAGAAAATGGAATATCCTTTGGTTTCTGTCATCATTCCGGTTTATAATATGGAAGCGTTTCTGGCTGAAGCGATAGATTCTGTGCTGGCTTCAACCTATCTTAATTTTGAAATAATCATTATTGACGATGGTTCTACGGATCAGTCGCCAGTGATTGCAGAAACTTACCGTGCAAAGGATCAACGAATTCGATTTTACAGACAGCCAAATCGGGGTGTGTCAGCAGCCCGTAACTTGGGTTTGGAAAATGCCAAAGGAGAATTTGTTTTGCCGGTAGATGCTGATAATAAAATTTCTCCTGATTTTATCGAAAAAGCGGTAAGTATCCTCATAAATCAACCTCATATTAAGGTGGTTTATACTGATATGATGTTATTTGGTGAAAAAAACGGATTAAAAAAATATAGAAAATATAAAAAAACATTGCTCGCTCGAAAAAACATTATTGATGCCTGTGCCATGTATAGAAGAATCGATGCTTTAAAAATTGGTGGTTATTGTGAAGAAATTATTGGACGAGAAGATTGGGAATTTTGGATTTCGTTGCTGAAAAATGGTGGAGAGGTAGTTCATTTACCTGAAATAGGATTTTACTATAGAATTCGGGCTAATTCGAAAAGAATTTCCGACAGAAAACTGAAAAAACATATTATTGACGTTTTAAATCGTCGTCACAAAGCATTTTTTTATCGCGAATTGGGAGGAAAATTGCACTATCAACGCTCGTTATCACGGTTATTTAATTTTTTCATTCATCTTTACAAACCCGAAACTTTTTTTATTCATCCTGATTTCAAAGAGGAAGAAGAATTTTTTTATTCTTTGCCCGATATTTTTGACAATCAGGGAGAAACGATTCATTCAGGAAGGAATATCATTAAAATTTTTTCAATTGGGAATCAAAAATGGGTAGTAAAATGGTTCAAAGCACCAAATTTCTTTAATCGCCTTATTTATGGAAACTTTAGAAAATCGAAAGCACGAAGGTCTTATGAATATGCTTTAAAACTTCAATCGTTAGGTATAAAAACACCTGTTCCCATTGGTTATTATGAACAAAAAATTTTGTTCTTTTTTTCTCAAAGTTTTTATGCCACTTTGGTTTCAGAGTGTGAACATCGATTTGATGAAATCATTACAAATAAAGATTTTAAAGATAGGGAGCTTATTTTAAAAGAATTTGCAAAATTTTCTGCTAAATTACATGACAACAACATATTGCATGGTGATTATTCACAGGGGAATATCTTATTTTCAACCAAGAATAATGAAGTCGTTTTTGAAATAGTTGATTTGAATCGGATAAAATTTAAAAAAATATCACCCGAAGAAGGTTGCAAAAATTTTGAAAGATTAAATTTAGAACATGAAGCTTTGACCATTATAGCAAAAGAATATGCCAAAGCACGAAATTTAGATGAAAAAAATTGTATCGACTGGATTTTAAAATATCGCTGGAGAAAACATAAAAACATTTCAAAAATTATTTCATAATCTATAAAAAGTAAATTATGATTCGTAAACTTTCTGCAGGAGATCGTTTTATTATAAGCAATCTTTTTGTTGCTTTTGTTTTTTTCTGGATTATTCGAGCAATCTATAATTTTACCGCCATTCCCAATGAGCAAAACATTCCTTTTCTCACAATAATAGCCATTTTATTTTTTATTATTAATCTAACCTTATCTTATTTTATATTTAAAAAAGAAAGAGGTAAAATAAATTTTTCATGGGAGTTTGTATTAAACCTGGCTTTGTTGTTTTTAATTATCTCAACAGTTTTAAGTGTCTATACCAGCATTGTAGCAACAGTTGCTTTTGCGGGATTGGTAATAATTTATGCTTCAAAAAATAAAATTCATTTTCAACCTCATCCATTATTTTATTTTTTAGTGGCTTATTATTTAATTCAATATATTGGGTTAATTTGGTCTCTTGATCCGCAGAATGGTTTCCGGTTTGTAGGGAAGGGATTATCTTTTATAATTGCACCATTGGCATTTAGTTTTTATTCCATTTCAGAGGACGAAAAGAAAAAATTGTTAAGAATTTTTTTCCGCTTTTTGGAAATTTATTTATTTATGATATTACTTGCTTATTGTTATCAAGTGTATTTTCATAAAGTAAGTTTTGGAATTGGATTTCATCTGAAAAAGAATTATTTCTGCACACCTGTGCCGCCGGGAGTAGATTATCACTTGTTGTTGGGCTGGGCAGGCTACAACCATCCAACTTTTGTTTCTTTTATCTTAACATTAATGTATGGCGTAGGTTTTTATTTATGGAAAAATGATCATGCAACATATTTCAATCGCATTTCGAGTTTAGAAATCTTTTTTTACTGTATTGCAACTGCCATTGTTATTTTATTGTTACAAAGCCGAATTGGAATGATAATGTTCCCTATAGGAATATTTTTAACCTTACTGTTTAATTTAAGAAAAAACAAAAAGTTAGTAATAAGTTTGTTTATTGTATCTGTAATATTATTTAGTTTGGGTAGTTTTTATGTATATAAAAATTATCGATCTTATTTTATGGATCGTCCGCGGGAAATGCAAACTGAAATTGTCCTTTCTTTTTTGAAAGATCATTATTTATTAGGCACTGGTACAGGAGGAATGAAAGTTCTAATTCCCTGGTATCCAACTGCACACAATCAGTTTTTAGGAGATTTATTTCATTTAGGTATTCCCGGTTTACTTTTGTTGTTGTCTTTAATGGGAAGTTCGTTTTATTTTGCCATTAAGGATAAAAATTTTCTGTTGCTGTATTTTTTGGTAATTTATTTTATAATGATGCAGATAGAAATGCCACTTTCGTTGCAAAAAGGTATTACTTATTACACCTTATTTGTTTGTTTATTCCTTAATTGGGGAAAAAAAGCAATAACTAAAAAATAAAGATTTCCCTATTTTCTTCCAAAATCAGCAGGTATTTCACCCCAAATTTCTGTTTCCCATTTCAAAACGGGAATAGAATATTCATATTGTTCCAGCCATGTCTCAGCTCTCTCAATCAGCTCAAAGAGATATTTATTTTCAGGTGATTCCTTCAATTTTGTTTTTGCTTTTTTTGTTTTCACCCATTTTATGGCAGTTGCACTATCAGAATAAATAGGAAAAGAAGTATTTTTTTTTGTTTGCAAAGCCAGCGCATGCACAATAGCCAAAAATTCACCGATATTATTTGTTCCATTCTGAAACGGTCCTTGATGAAAGATTTCCTTGCCTGTTCTGGTATAAACTCCTCGATATTCGAGCATACCAGGATTTCCACTACAAGCTGCATCTACGGAAATACTTTCTGGGATGGGTTGAAGTAAGCCACTTTTTTGGTCTAAGTTTTTTCTTGGGGAAGAAGATTTTTTCTTTATATAATTTGAAAAAGGTGAATTGAAAGCTTCATGTGCTTGTTGTTCTGTATGAAAAGATTTGTAAACAGCATCTTTTATACCGTCAATTTGAGATTTACATTCTTCCCACGAAGAATATACACCAGGTTGTTTCCCTTTCCAGACAACATAAAATTTATTTTTGCTCATAAATTTAATCTTATACAATGATTTCAAAATAGGATAGAATGCTTTTCTCTCTCATTAAAAAAACGTAATTTTGCACTGCTTCCCCAAAAGGTCCTGTAGTTCAATGGATAGAACAAAAGTTTCCTAAACTTTAGATTCGGGTTCGATTCCCGGCGGGACTACTTTTTCATTGTTGTTAACTTTTTGTATTATTCCGTCATTCAGTTCGATAATTCTATCAGTTAATTTTGCCAATTCCTTATCGTGTGTTACAATAACAATTGTCAGTCCAAACCTTGCTCGTAAATCAAACAGCAATTGATGCAATTCAATTTTATTTTTTGAATCCAAACTACCAGAAGGTTCATCTGCTAAAATCACAGAAGGCTGGTTCATCAAAGCTCGGGCTACTGCCACTCGTTGTCTTTCCCCTCCCGATAATTCATTTGGTTTATGTTCCATTCGGTCTGCCAACTGTAACTCACTTAGAATTTCTTTTGCTCTTTTTGCAGTTTCTTTAGCATCCTTTTTTGCAATCAAAGCAGGAATCATTACATTTTCAAGAGCAGTAAATTCAGGTAACAATTGATGAAACTGAAAAATGAATCCAATTTGTTGATTACGAAAAACGGACAATTCTCTTTCATTTAATCTGGCAACATCAATACCATTTACAATAACTTTGCCTTCATCCGGCTTGTCAATCGTACCAAGAATTTGCAATAAAGTAGTTTTACCAGCTCCACTAGGACCGACAATAGCAATTACTTCTCCTTCATTCACCCATAAATCAATACCTTTTAATACTTCAAGATTACCAAAACTTTTATGAATATTTTTAGCAATAATCATTTTGTTGTTTTGCAAAGATTGAAAATCAATATTTGAAGAAGAATTCATAAAATTTAAATTATATCAATTAGAAAAATTCATATTCAACATTACAGTTTTAGCCAGCCAAATAAGCCAAGTTGATCGAAAAATATCATTAAAATAGCAATTGGTACAATATAGCGAACTAAAAACAAGTAGATATTTAAAAATGGTACTTTATATTTCCCTTCGTTGCTTAATTCAAGTTGTAATTTCTTTTTATCCATTACCCAGCCAGTAAATAAAGCAATAAAAAATCCTCCAACTGGTAATAGAATTTTTGAAGTAACGCTATCAAATAAATCAAAGAAATTCAGTCCAAATATATGCACATTTTTCCATATTCCCATTGAAAAAGAAGACAGAATAGCCAATATAAATATCAACACGGATGAGCCAATAGCAGCAGTTTTCCGGCTCACATTGAACTCTTCATTCAGATAAGCCACAATTACTTCTAATAGTGAAATGGTAGAAGTCAAAGCAGCTAAAGCCAATAAAACAAAAAATAAAATTGCCCAAATATAGCCGCCCGGCATTTTTGGAAAAACATTAGGAAGCGTAATAAATACTAATTGAGGTCCTTGCGTAGGATTGATGCCAAGAGAAAAAACAGCAGGAAATATAGCAATAGAAGCCAAAATAGCAACTAAAGTGTCTAACAATGTTATTTCAAGTGCAGTTCGACTTAAATTATTACTTTTATTCATATAAGAACCATACGTAATCATGCAACCCATTCCCAAACTTAATGAAAAAAAAGCCTGTCCCATTGCACTTAAAATTACTTTGGAAGTAATTTTATCAAATTCAAATTTGAACAAAAAATTCAAGCCATTTATACCTCTGGGCAACGTAACAGAACGTATTCCTAAAGTGATAATAATAATAAACAAAAGAGGCATTAAGAACTTGGTAGTTTTTTCAATTCCCTTTTTTACTCCTGCGATCACAATAGCACAATTAATCGCTGTAAATAATACAATCCAAATCAGCGGTCGCCACGTATTCGTGCTAAAATCAGTGAAAGCTTGACTCAAATCTGCTACATTGTGATTGGCAAAAGAATTGGTAATGGCTTGAACTATATATTCCAGTGTCCATCCAGAAACCACCATATAAAAACCAAGTATTAAAAATGCCGATAATACTCCCACTGCACCAATAAGCCACCATTTCTTGTTGGGTGCCAGACTGCGAAAAGAAGTAACTGCATTGGCTTGAGCCATTCTGCCAATGGAAAATTCTGAAATCATTACTGGCAATCCGAGAAATATGACACATATCAAATAAACCACTAAAAAAGCACCACCTCCTGATTGCCCTAACAAATAAGGGAATCGCCAGATATTTCCTAATCCTACAGCAGAACCTGTAGCAGCAGCAACAATTCCTAATTTATCAAAAAAGACTTTTTCTTTTCTTGTCATAAAAAATGAAAAATGTACTCTTTAATTTGGTTACCTTAAAAAATTGTCACAAAAATAATGAAATTTATTGAGGATAAGAAGAAAGGAAAATCCCAAAATACAATATAAAAATGCTGATATTTTAAATTATACAAATTTATTATCTTTGCAGAAAGTAGTTAAGGAAAGAAAAAAGTGAAACCATTTGTTTTTGTAACGAATAATCCCCATAAAGTGGAAGAAGTAAAAGCCATTTTATCACCCTCTGTCAAAATTGTTAGTTTAAGCGATATTGGATGTTTTGATGAAATTCCAGAAACGGCTGACACTTTAGAAGGTAATGCTTTACTGAAAGCAAAATACATATACGAAAAATATGGACTCAATTGTTTTGCTGACGACACAGGTTTGGAAATTGAAGCTCTTGGAGGAGAACCCGGTGTTTTTTCTGCCCGTTATGCAGGTGAAGGACATAATTCCTGTGAAAACAGAAAAAAAGTATTGAACTTAATGATTCATCAAAACAATCGAGCTGCCTGTTTTAGAACGGTGATTGCTTTAATGTTGGAAGGGAAAGAATATCTTTTTGAAGGGAAAGTGAATGGAACTATTAGCGAAGAGCCGCGTGGCAATGGTGGATTTGGATATGATCCAATATTTATTCCTGAAGGCTTCACCAAAACTTTTGCAGAATTAACTCTTGAAGAAAAAAACCAAATTAGCCACAGAGCAATAGCATTAAAAAAATTTACTGATTTTCTTATAACAATAGTTCATTAAGTTTTAAGTACACATAGTGCCATATAATACGAGTTCTTTGACATTTTGGCTATTTTTAAGCAGGTTAGAATTTACAGCAAACACTGAAAAAATCTTTTAAAACAATAAAACACTATGGAAATGATTTTAATATTTTTCAAAAAAATATTCCTTTGTCCTTTGGGTAAAACACACCAATGTGCAATTTTAGTAAATATTAACTGCTGTTAGAGAAATATTGAAGTGAAAATTAAGTTTGTTTTCCTCTATGGTCTGACAATAAGTCAAATCAGTGTTCTTTTACCGAGTTATGATATAAAAAAGAAAATTAAGTTATTTTCTAAGTGACGAAGGTAAGTGTTGTTCTCCAAATTTTCTGTAAGAAGATAACTGTAAAAAATTAATTTTCTTGTGTATATTTAAAATAAGCCAAAAATGTCTTTTATAAAATCTTTACGTTATTTATTCAATGGTTTTAATTAAAAGAATTCCTCGAGACTTACCTCAGGATTATTCATTATGAGAAAATACTGTTCATAACTTGAACAGTATGCTATTTTAGGAAAAGGTGAATTTTGAAAATTATTTCTTTGTTTTTTAATAATATTCATAAATGACATACTAAAATATTTTAACAAGAATATGCATTTATTTTATTGATTATCAAATAGTTTATATTAAAATTGAACGAAGTATTGATATTGAAATTTATTATGAAAAATATTTTTAAGAATGATGGCTATTAATAATGAGAAATAATGAGAAAAATTATCATTTATAAAAAATGGTTTTTATTTTTTGGTTTCTGGATAATGTTTTGCCAAGGTCATTCTCAAGAAACTAATTATTTTTTTTATGTTCAATTGTCCGATAAAAAAAATAGTCCGTTTTCATTAGAAGAACCATTGGAATATCTTTCAGAGCGAGCCATAGAAAGAAGAAATTTTTTTTCTATTTCTTTAGATTCAACTGATTTACCAATTAATCCCTCTTATTTAAATTTAATTCAACAAACAGGAGCAAAAATTCATTGTCATAGCAAATGGTTAAATGGAGTAACGGTTTTATTTCAAGATTCAAATCTCATAACAACCATTCAGACTTTACCATTTGTAAAATGGACACAATACACTGGCAAAATAAGTTCTCCTTCAACTAAAATCTCTAAAAAAACAAAATTTAAAGTTCCGGCTGAGCAAAATGATTATTCAGATCAAATCAAACAAGTGGGTGGGGATTATTTGTTAAAAAATGGATTAAGAGGGGAAAATATTCATATTGGCGTTTTGGATGCGGGATTTACAAATGTAAATACTAACCCGGCTTTTGATAGTTTACGATCACAAAATCGATTGTTAGGAACGAAGGATATTGTATCATTGTCAGATTTGGATATTTTTGAAGCTCATTTTCATGGGGCAAATGTTTTATCCATTATGGCTGCTAACTTACCAGAACAATATGTGGGCTCAGCTCCAGAGGCTTCGTATTGGTTAATTCGAACAGAAAATGATAATTTTGAATTTCTTGTAGAAATAGACTTTTGGGTAGCAGGAATTGAATTTGCTGATAGTATAGGAGTGGAGGTAGTCAATTCTTCTTTATCCTATACTACTTTTGACGATGCTTCCATGAATTTTCAATATCAAGATATGAATGGCGAAAGTTCAAGAGCAAGTAAAACGGCTGCAATGGCTGCTCAAAAAGGTATTATCGTAGTGGTTAGTGCAGGAAATGAGGGAAATAATTCTTGGAAATATATAGGTTCGCCAGCTGATGCAAAAAGTATTATAACTGTTGGAGGTGTTACAGCAGATGGAAATCCAAGTTCTTTTTCATCATTTGGACCTACTTTTGATGGGAGGGTGAAACCTGAAATATGTGCCAAAGGTACTTCTGTGGCATTAATTAATGTAAATGGAAATTTAACTTACGGCAATGGTACTTCCTATGCAGCTCCAATCATTACAGGATTAATGGCTGATTATCTTCAATACTTTAAGGAGAATCAAATTACCATCACATTAAATGATTTGCTTCAATCTGTTTTTCATACTGGGAACTTATATTTTAATCCCACTGATCAAATGGGATATGGAATTCCAAATTTTCAAATAGCTTTAGAAAATTATTTGACAAAAAATGAAATGATTATTGCTAACAATGTGAGATGGTTCATTAACAAAAATAATGAAACTATTCATATTCAGTTACCAAAAGAACTTGATGGGAAAAAAGTTCAAGTAAGAGTTTATTCTGATATGGGCATTTTAATGCATCAGCAGGAAATTTCATCTTCAGAAATTATTATATCTACCAGCTCATTTCTTCCAGGAATTTATCTGATTGGCATTATGTATGATAATAAATCTATTGCAAAAAAAATAATAATAAGATAGGAAAATTTTTTCAAAATTTTAAAGGGCTACTACTGACTTCGTTTTTTAGATTTTATAAAGATTTGACTATCAAATATATAAAATTTTTCATGTGACTCTCATTGATATTTAATTGGAGTCTAAGTCATGTTATTTCAAAAAGCAAGTCGGAATTTTTTAATTCTACTGCATGATGTATTTTTAGCTTCTTGACTGATGAGAGAAAAAACTCCACATGACTTTCCTGAATTGGACATTTGTTAACCCACATTGCAGGTATTATCAAGTTAAGTACCTGTAAAAGAATGGATGTTTTTTTGAGGAGGTGCCTTTGGGTGCCACACAATGGCACTTTTTCTTTCTCTGCTCAAAAATTTAAAGTAAATTAACTTGACAGAGTCAATTATTAGCGAAAAAACGCTTTATTTCTGCAGAAAAGTATCTAAATTTTGATTATTATTAACAATCAGGGAACCTATACCCTGCAATGTGGGTTAAGGAGTAACTATATAGGTTGTCATTATCTCAACGACATATCAAAACAACAAAAAAATCAATATTCCTTTTCAAAAAATCTCATTTTTTCTTTTTTGAAAAAACAAAATTTTAAGAGGGTATTCAACATGTTGATTTTAAAAATATTATTACATTTTAAAATAATAATGTTTTTTTAATCAATTATTTCAAAGTATCTTTGTACTAGGAAAATTATCAATTTAAATGGAAGGAAACGAACAAATTGTTGAAAAAATTGTTGAAGGAATACAGGAAAGAAAGGGTAAAAACATTGTAATTATCAACTTAACTAAATTGAATGATGCTCCATGCAGTTATTTCGTTATCTGTGAAGGAACTTCTAATATTCAAGTAAGGGCAATTGGTGATTCGATTGAAAATTATGTATTAAACAAGCTGCATGTAAAGCCCTATGCAACGGAGGGATATAAAAATAGTGAATGGATTGCTATGGATTATGGATTTGTTATCGTGCATATTTTTCAACCAAGAATACGTACCTTTTATGATATTGAGCATCTATGGGAAGATGCTGATATAATTGAAATTGAAAATGTTTTGTAATAAAACAATAATAATTTGATTTTTTTTAGAAATATAAGTTAATGTTGATTTAAAAATGGACAATAAATTTCCACAAAATAAACCTCAAAATCCCAGCCCTAAGGCTCCAAAATTTAATATATCGTGGATTTATGCTATCATTATAGCTATACTGATTGGTTCCTACTTATTTACTGATACTTCGCCGGTGAAAGAAGTTCCTTATTCAGATTTTAAATCTTATATGAATACGCGAAAAATAGAAAAAATAGCCATTTATTCTTCGCGAAATGTTGCTGAAGCTCAAATTGTAAAAGATTCGCTTAAAGAAGTGTTTGGTGATAAATATGAAATGTATGCAAAAGAACGAAAAATAAGGACTCGTATTCCATCAGTGGAAGTTTTTTCTTCGGATTATCAGAAAGCCCAAGATGACTATGGTCTAAATGCTGTGGTAGAATATAAGGAAAGTAAAAATTATATTGATATTTTCTTGTATAGTATACTTCCATTTTTATTATTGATTCTTTTCTTCGTGTTTATGAATCGTCGTATGGCAAAGCAAATGGGAGGAAGTAACAGCGGAGGAGGAATTTTTAGTGTAGGTAAATCGAAAGCACAACTTTTTGATAAAAACACAAGCAACCGTATCACTTTTAAGGATGTGGCAGGACTTGCTGAAGCCAAACAAGAAGTGGAAGAAATTGTATCATTTTTGAAAAATCCAAGTAAGTATACCGAATTAGGAGGTAAAATTCCAAAGGGTGTTTTATTGGTAGGTCCTCCAGGAACAGGAAAAACATTATTGGCAAAAGCTGTAGCAGGCGAAGCAGATGTTCCTTTTTTCTCTATTTCAGGTTCTGAATTTGTGGAAATGTTTGTAGGAGTTGGAGCCTCCCGGGTACGTGATTTATTCAGGCAAGCAAAGGAAAAAGCTCCATGTATTATTTTTATTGATGAAATTGATGCTATTGGTAGAGCTCGTGGTAGAAATCCAAATTTTGGTGGTAACGATGAAAGAGAAAATACGCTGAATCAATTACTTACCGAAATGGATGGTTTTGCTTCCAATAGTGGTGTCATTCTTTTGGCAGCCACTAATCGTGCTGATGTCTTGGATAAAGCTTTATTAAGACCAGGACGTTTTGATAGGCAAATTCACGTTGATTTACCGGATGTAAATGACCGTAAAGAAATTTTTAAAGTCCATTTACGCCCTATTAAAATTAATAAAACAGTTGATGTTGACTTTTTAGCAAAACAAACACCGGGCTTTTCTGGTGCTGATATTGCAAATGTTTGTAACGAAGCGGCTTTGATTGCAGCGCGAAAAAATAAAACTTTTGTTGACAAACAAGATTTCCTTGATGCAGTAGACCGAATCATTGGTGGACTGGAAAAACGGAATAAAATCACCACAAAATCTGAAAAAAGATCAATCGCTTACCACGAAGCTGGACATGCTACTATCAGTTGGATGCTGGAACATGCGAACCCATTAGTTAAAGTAAGTATTGTGCCTCGTGGAGAAGCATTGGGAGCAGCGTGGTATCTTCCTGAAGAACGGCAATTAACCGTCCGTGAACACATGCTGGATGAAATGTGTGCAACCTTAGGCGGCAGAGCAGCCGAAGAAGTTTTTTTGAATCAAGTCTCAACAGGAGCCATTAATGACCTTGAACAAGTTACCAAACGCGCCTATGCTATGGTTACTTATTTCGGAATGAGTGAAAAATTACCTAATTTATGCTATTATGATTCCACGGGAAGCTCTGAATTTTCATTTACAAAGCCTTATAGCGAAAAAACAGCCGAATTGATTGATGCTGAGGTTAAAAAAATTGTCAATGAACAATATCTTCGTGCAAAAGAAATATTAAAAAAGTATGCTGAAGGGCATAATAAAGTGGCAGAATTACTGATTGAAAAGGAAGTTATTTTTGCAGAGGATATGGAAAAAATCTTTGGTAAACGAATTTGGGCTTCAAGAAGCGATGAACTTCTTGCTCAAAATTCTGAAAATCAATCTTCTCAGAAAAACGAGGAGAGTAAATCTGAGGAAAATCCAGAAGAAAACACAAAAGAAACTTCTACAAAAGCTTCTGCATTCCAACAAATCAAATAGTATATTTTCTTCAGGCAAAACTTTTGAAAAATAAAGGAAATAAAGCAAATCAGATCATTTTAAAAAATGAAATCTCGTTTCATTATAGCTGAATTCAAGTCACAAATGCAACTTTTTGGTTAGACAAATTTCGTAATGAAAATTCATTTGGCGTTAAGAAATTTAATTTTTTTCTTAGTCTGTTATTCAAAATATCTTCTATCCGCTTTATATCCTGATCAGAAAGATTTTCAAAAGAAGTTTTTTTTAGGGAAATCCTGACGAATAAGTCCGTTTGTATTTTCATTAGTTTCTCTTTCCCATGAATGGTAAAGTTTGGCAAAAAAGAAATCTACTTTCAATTTCGAACTGATCATTTTATGGTCGGCAAACTCTTTGCCGTTATTGGAAGTGATCGTCGATTATCAGAATTACGACTCGGTTCACACGATACAACCGATTTGTCTTTTCCGAGAGCTAACGCTATATCTTTTCGTTTCAATCCTTGTTGTACTATTACCCAAATTGTGTACCCTTGTTCTACGGTTAAATGTTTCATCTTTTTAACTTTTTTAAGGGGAAGAGACCAAAGTAAAGCACTTTATTCCATCAGAGCAAAGGGGAAAAGCTCTTTTTTCTCCTTTGTCTTGAAAAATAATTTTCCTTTACTTTTTATTTCCCCTGAAAAAGTTGCATTGATTACTTGAATTTACGCTTTGAAAAAATGAATCACTCGATAAAAACTTGATACCCCAAAGAAACAGAAAATTTTCAAAGTGAAATAATAAAATATCAAGATAAATTATACAAAATTGAGAACAAAAGAATTATTGAAAATGAAGATTTAAGTTTTGCAGTAATTCTGACAAAAAATAAAATCAACAAAGCTTTATAATTGTAATGATGTTTTAGGTTTAAAAATAATCTTTTTAGCTTTTTATCAAGATTTACAAAATCTATCTTTTCTACTTGTGAAGTTACATTTTTTGTTATTTTTGCAAAAGAATTGTTGTTTGATTTTAAAGTTAATTAGAGCATCGCATGAACAAAAAACTTATTTCTCCTTCAATATTAACAGCAGATTTTAGTAATCTGCAAGCAATATGCGAACTTATTAACCAGAGCGAAGCGGATTGGATTCATTTGGATGTGATGGATGGTGTATTTGTGCCCAACATCTCTTTTGGCTTTCCTGTAATTAAAGCTGTAAAAAAACATTGTAAAAAACCACTGGATGTCCACATCATGATTATTCATCCTGAAAAATATGTGCAACGTTTTGCAGAAGCAGGAGCTGGGATACTTACTTTTCATTATGAAGCAGCAGAACACCCTGCTGAAATTATTGAACAAATTCACGCAGCAGGAATGAAAGCAGGGATTACCATCAATCCTGATATTCCAGTAAAAGTGCTTGAACCTTTTATAGAAAAAGTAGATATGGTTTTGTTAATGAGTGTTTTTGCTGGTTATGGAGGTCAAAAATTCATTGAAGAAACTTATCAACGAATCAATGAATTGCAGTCAATAATCCAGCAGAAAAATCCTTCTTGTTTGCTGGAAGTAGATGGTGGCATAAATTTGGAAAATGCTCCAAAACTTTTTGCTCAAGGGGTGGATGTGTTGGTGGTTGGGAATACTGTTTTTAACTCAAATCAGCCTCTGGAAATTATCCACCAATTAAAAACAATAGCTTGATTTTTTCGATTTCATTCATTTGATGTATGGATTTTTTATATCGTACTCCTTTTGTAAGATTATTGTTTGCTCTAATAATTGGAATTATTATCTATCAATACATTGAATTATACACATTTACAAAATATGCCATTTATTTAATTGCTACTTTTCTAATTATTTCACCTTTTTTTATTCAAGATACAAAAAATCAATTTCGTTTCCGATGGCTATTTGGCGTAGGTTCTTTTTTATTTTTTGCCATGCTGGGGTACTCATTAAGTGTCCAACGTGAAAAATCAACTTCATTTTCTCCCTTAAATAAAAAGGGAATTTATCTTGTTGAATTAACTTCAGCTCCCACAGAAAAAGCAAAATCATTCTTTTATTCTGCTCGAGTAAAACAGTTTTTAAACGATAATCACTGGGAAACTGCTCACGGAAAAGCTTATCTGTATCTTCAGAAAGATAGTGCGGCTTCGTCTCTGATTATTGGCGACCAGTTATTGATAGAGGCTGAATTTAAAGCTCCAGAAAAAGCTTTGAATCCTGACGAATTTAATTATGCAGCCTATTTAAAGAGGCAAGGCGTTGGCGCAACTGCTTACGTTCCAACTGGTTATTGGAAAAAAACAGGTGAAAATCATTCCTTCTCGCTCATTCGTTTTTCAGATCAATGTAGAAATTATCTGTTTAAAATCTATCAAAAATTTAATATTCAGGGTGATGAATTCAGTGTGTTGGCAGCATTGACTTTAGGATACAAAGACGACTTGAATCCTGATTTGAAAAAAAGTTATAGTGCGTCAGGAGCAATGCACATATTATCTGTAAGTGGTTTGCATGTGGGAACGGTTTATGCGGTGTTGCTTTTTCTGTTTGGTTTTTTACAAAATAAAAAGCCACAAAAGTTGCTAAAAAGTATCCTTCTCATTTTATCATTGTGGGGATATGCTTTTATTACAGGATTATCTCCTTCAGTGGTTCGAGCTACTTTGATGTTTACTTTTGTAGCAGTAGCTACCTGCCTTGACCGCAAATCTGAAATTTACAACACTATTTGCATGTCGGCTTTTTTCATGTTGCTGGTGAACCCCAATTATTTGTTTGATATTGGTTTCCAACTTAGTTATGCAGCAATATTCAGTATTATCTATTTTCAACCTTATTTTACTATTCTTATTCCTGTTAGCAATAAAATACTGAAAAGTTTACGCGATTTACTAACTGTTTCAGTAGCTGCACAAATTGGCACCGCACCTTTTACGTTATACTATTTTCAACAGTTCCCTAATTATTTCCTGTTTACCAATTTGATAGTGATTCCATTGTCCACTATTATTATTTACCTTGCTGTTGGACTTTTCGCTATTTCATTTGTTCCTTATGTTTCTAATCTTGTAGCTCTTTTATTAAATATTTCTGTTAAACTCCTCAATTTTTGCATTGTAAAAATTGAACAACTTCCTTACTCTATTTCTCAAGTTTCATTGGATAACAAACAAAGTTTCTTTATTATTCTTTTCATTTTTGGCATCTCGGCTTATTTCTATTATAAAAAATATATGCCTTTAATAATGGGATTGTTGTCTATCTTGTTTGTTTTTTCTATCGATCTTTATGCTCGATATCAAACCTTAAATACCAGTCAAATGATTGTATATGCTGGGCAAAGAAATACTCATGTAAATTTTATTGATCGAGGAAATAATTTTCTTTTTTCTACTGATGAAAAAGAAGCAGAACGAGTGGCTACTTCTTATTGGAGAAAACACAAACTAAAACCCCCTATCGAAGTACAAAATACTTCCTGGTTTACAAATGGCTTTGCGTGTTTTCAGGGGCAACGCATATGTATTCTTATTAATGATGAATTAAAAAATAAAATAGCTCAAAAACCTCTCGAAGTAGATTATCTAATTATTGGGAATGGACAAAAAATACGTATGGAACAACTTTTATCGTGCATTCATCCTCGCAAAGTAATTGTAGATAAAACCATTTCAAAATGGTACGCTGACAACATTCAACAAACTTGTGAAAAACAAAAAATTGAATTTTATTCCATAGCCAATGAAGGAGCTTTTATTTTAAATTTTTAGTGTTTTTTGGGGCATTCCCGTTTTTTTAACATTCATTAGATGGGGTGAGAAATTATTTTTTCTTTTTCTCGGTTGTGTTTGTAAATACCATTCTATTTATTTATTTTTGTCAGATAATCTTTTCTTTTTTGTAGATTTATAAGGAGAAGTTGTCAAAAAATTAAAAATATTTTATATGCTGCTTTATAAACGAATTTTGTTGAAACTGAGCGGTGAATCTTTGATGGGAACAAAACAATACGGTCTTGATGAAAGTCGGTTGCAGGAATATGCAACTCAAATTGCTGAAATTTCGTCAATTGGAGTAGAGGTAGGGATAGTAATTGGCGGGGGGAATATTTTTCGTGGACTAAGTGGTGAATCAAAAGGTTTTGATCGTGTTTTAGGTGACCAGATGGGAATGTTGGCAACGGTCATTAATAGCTTGGCGCTGTGTTCGGCTTTGCAAGTGATTGGAGCAAAATCACGGGTACTGACAGCCATAAGGATGGAACCGATAGGAGAATTTTATAGCAAACAAAAAGCTGTTTCTTGCCTTCAACAGGGAGAAATTGTAATTATTTCAGGAGGTACAGGGAATCCGTTTTTTACCACCGATACTGCTTCCTCATTACGAGCAATAGAGATAGGAGCTGATGTTATGTTAAAAGGAACACGTGTAGATGGTGTATATACTGCCGATCCAGAAAAAGATGCCAATGCTGTAAAATTTGACGAAATTACTTACGATGAAATTTATCGCCGAAATTTGAAAGTAATGGATTTGACAGCAACAACCCTTTGCAAGGAAAATAACATGCCTATTTATGTCTTTAATATGGATAAACCTGGCAATTTGAAAAAAGTAGTTTTGGGTGAAAAAATAGGCACTTTAGTAAAAAAATAGTTTTTTGAAAAAATTTAGAGAATATTTTTAATTATTTCATTTATAAATAATAAACTTAATTAACCACACTAATTTCTGTTATGCAGAATTAAGTGATAAAAACTACCATTATGATGACAGAAGAGATTAAACCAATTCTGGATGAGGCAAAAAAGAAAATGGAAGAAACCATTCATTTTTTAGAAAGTTCGCTAGCGCGTATTCGTGCAGGAAAAGCTAATCCTCACATTTTAGATGTGGTGAAAGTGGAATATTACGGGAATCATGTACCATTAAGCAATGTAGCTTCTATTACTACACCTGATGCTAAAACTATTTTGATTCAACCGTGGGAAAAAACAATGATAAAAGCTATCGAAAAAGCAATTTTAAATGCCAATATAGGTTTTACTCCAACTGATAACGGAGAGGTTATTCGTTTAACTTTACCGCCAATGACGGAAGAACGTCGCAAAGAATTAGTAAAACAAGTTCGCATAGAAGCAGAGGAAGCCAGAATAACTATTCGTAATGCTCGCCGAGATGTGATTGAACAAATTAAGAAAAAAGTAAAAGAAGGGTTATCAGAAGATATTGAAGCTGTTGGTACAGAAGAAGCCCAAAAGCTTCATGATAACTATGTTAAAAAAATAGATGATTTGCTTGCTGCCAAAGAAAAAGAAATTATGACAGTTTAGATATTGGTGCTGATATAATTTTATAAGGTTCAATTGATAGAATTCTTCCTCCCTCAAAAGAATTTTATCAATTGATTTTTTATTTTTCCAAAACAAAAAAATTACCTTTCTCTTTTAATTTTTTCATTTATTTCTGAATGCTTACCTAATAAATTTTCAATTGAATTATTCATGAAAGGTCTTGTAGTAAAAAATACGGGGAGTTGGTATGAGGTGAAAACTAACGATGGTAAACGAATTAATTGTAAAATTAAAGGTAATTTTCGTTTAAAAGATATTCGTAGCACCAATCCTATTGCAGTAGGTGATTGGGTAGAATTCGAAATAAACAAAGAAGGTAAAGGAATAATTTATGATATCGGTGAAAGGAAAAATTATATTATTCGTCGTTCGTCCAATTTTTCAAAAGAAGTTAGCATTTTAGCTGCTAATCTGGATACTGCAGCTTTAGTGGTGACGGTAAATTATCCTGAAACTTCAACCGTTTTTATTGACCGTTTTTTAGCTGTAGCTGAGGCTTACAGTGTCCCAGCTTGCTTGATATTTAACAAAATTGATTTATATTCTGAGGAAGAAAAGGAATATCTTGATGCTATTACTTATTTGTATGAAAGCATTGGCTATCCTGTTTTTCAAGTTTCGGCTTTATATGCTATCAATTTAGCTCCCTTAATAGATTTTTTAAAAGATAAAATTACTCTTTTTGCTGGTAATTCAGGGGTCGGGAAATCGGCACTTATTAATGCACTTTCACCCACAGCTAATGCGAAAACGTCTGAAATATCTTCTTACCATCGTAAAGGAGTTCATACTACTACTTTTTCAGAAATGTATGAATTGCCTTTTGGTGGTCACGTCATTGATATCCCCGGCATAAAAGGATTTGGATTGATTGATATGAAAGAAGATGAAATTGACCATTATTTTAAAGAAATTTTTGCAATATCTTCTCAATGCAGATTTGATAATTGCTTGCATCTTAATGAACCAGGTTGTGCAGTTATTCAAGCTGTAGAAAATAGAACTATTAGTTTGTCAAGATATCAAAGTTATCTCAATATATTAGAAGATGTTCACGGAGGAAAATATAGAAAAGATGAGTATCTTTAATTTCTGGTGATAACGCGAATCAAGAGTAAAAAAACCTTTCATTTGTATTTTAAAATTGTTTTTTAACAAAATAATTGTCTAAAAATTTGCTTAATTCACTGTAAATTATTGTCTTAGAAAATAATTCTATAAATCATTCTAAATATGATTTTTAAGGAAAAAGAGCTTAAATTAATTACTATATATTTTTTATATATATATATGCGATTCTATATGAAAAAAACTTCGTTTCACTTGTCAACGATTCAGTAATAATGCCAATCCTCTATTCACTGATCAAGAAATTATGACTATTTATCTTTTTGCCGCATTTGAACAACACCATTCACAAAATTACTTGTTCAAGTAAAATCACATCAGTAAAGTTACACCTGACATTACTTCAAAAAAATATTATTCTTCCAGATGTAAATTTCACACTTTGAATTTTCAGAGAAGAAAAACTATTCATTTCCCTGAAAGCTTGAGAATTACAAATGCAGCAGAGAAAATGATCTTTCTGTCTTTAAACTCTTTTGGGATGATACAATTACTTTTAGACTTATCTTTGGAGACAAAAAACATACTCAGATAAAAAAAACTCTAAAAAACAACTCAAATATTGAAATGCTTACTCCCATAAAAAATGTCAAAGACCGGCTTGAGGTAATTAAACAACGTGACAGGTTTTTTAATGGATTTTTTCTCTTCTGCTGTTTTCTAAATCAGATAACCCTATTGAAGCTTTTAATTCTTGATTGGCATTATTATATTAATTATATTATAAGCCAATCACGCTTTTCCAGCACTTCCCAAAACGTTTTGGGTTTTATGCATGTAAAGTTTTTTCAATTCATCACGAGCAGGGCCCAAATATTTACGTGGATCAAATTCTGCTGGTTGTGTCCATAATATTCTTCGGATAGCTGCAGTCATAGCTAAACGACCGTCAGAATCAATATTAATCTTACAAACTGCTGATTTGGCTGCTTCGCGAAGTTGGTCTTCTGGAACACCAATAGAATCTTTTAATTGACCACCATAACGGTTGATTTCGTCCACATATTCTTGAGGCACCGAAGAAGCTCCATGAAGTACAATAGGGAATCCGGGAATACGTCTTTCAATTTCTTTTAAAATATCAAAACGCAAAGGTGGTGGTACCAATTTTCCATTAGCATCACGTGTGCATTGTTCAGGTTTGAATTTATAAGCTCCGTGAGATGTTCCAATAGAAATTGCCAATGAATCGACGCCTGTACGACTTACAAAATCAACTACTTGATCTGGATCAGTATAAGTATGATGTTCTGCTTTCACATCGTCTTCAATCCCTGCCAAAACACCTAATTCGCCTTCGACTGTAACATCAAATTGATGAGCATAATCAACTACTTTTTTGGTCAATGCTACATTTTCTTCGTAAGAAAGATGTGAACCATCAATCATGACAGACGAAAATCCAAATTCAATACAACTTTTACACAGTTCAAAGCTATCGCCATGATCAAGATGAAGCACAATAGGAATTGGATAACCTAATTCTTTTGCATACTCTACTGCACCTTGAGCCATATAACGCAACAAGGTCTGATTGGCGTATTTACGTGCTCCACTTGATACTTGTAAAATCACTGGTGATTTTGTTTCAACACAAGCAGAAATAATGGCTTGCAATTGTTCCATATTATTGAAATTAAATGCTGGAATTGCATAGCCACCTTCAATAGCTTTTTTAAACAATTCTCTTGAATTTACAAGACCTAATTCTTTATAACTTACCATTTTCTTGAATTTTATTGATTAATAATCTTATCTTACAAAAGTAGTATTTTTCTGTGAAATAGAAAAAAATCAAAAGAAAGCGTTAAAAATCATTTTTAAACAATATAAAGTCCTATTATTTAGGTTGTTATGCTAATTTTTTCATAGCTTCGATGGTATTTTCTTTGCTGCCAAAAGCGGAAAAACGAATATAACCTTCGCCACTGATACCGAAACCTGCACCAGGAGTAGTCACAATATTTTTTTCTTTTAACAGAAAATCAAAATAATCCCAACTGTTCATTCCTTGTGGTGTTTTTACCCATACATAAGGCGAATTGACTCCACCGTAAACAGCAAAACCATTTTTGGTCAATCCTTCTCGAATGATTCGAGCGTTTTCCAAATAATAATCAATAAGAGCTTTAACTTGTTTTCTTCCATCTGGAGTAAACGTTGCTTCCGCCCCACGTTGAACAACATAAGAAGTCCCGTTGAATTTCGTTGATTGTCTTCGTAGCCATAATTTATTAAGTGACACTGCTTCACCTTTTCGAGTATATCCCATAACTTGCTGTGGAATAATGGTATAACCGCAACGTGTACCTGTAAAACCAGCCGTTTTAGAAAAACTTCTGAATTCTATCGCTACTTCTGTGGCTCCTTCAATCTCATAAATACTGTGTGGAACATTGTTTTCAGTAATGAAAGCTTCGTAGGCTGCATCAAAAAGAATAATAGCTCGATTTTCTATGGCATAATCTACCCAAACTTTCAATTGTTCTTTCGTTAAAGTTGTGCCTGTAGGATTATTTGGATAACACAGATAAATTAAATCTACTTTTTCTTTTGGCAAAGCGGGAACGAAATTATTCTCCTCATTACAAGGTAAATAAACAAGATTACTCCATTGATTGTATTCATTCGGTACACCAGCTCGACCTGCCATAGCGTTGGTATCTACGTAAACAGGATAGCTTGGATCGGTAACAGCCACCCGATTGTTAATATGAAAAATATCGCCAATGTTTCCTGTATCACTTTTTGCTCCATCAGAAATAAATATTTCACTCACTTCTATTTTTATTCCTTTTTCCTGAAAATCGTGCTGTGCAATAGCTTCTCTTAAAAATTCATATCCTTGTTCAGGTCCATAACCTCTGAAAGTTTCCTTATGACGTTGTTCTTCAGCAGCTTTTATCATAGCATCAACTACCACATCGGGAAGAGGAAGTGTTACATCACCAATACCCATACGAATTATTTTGGCTGATGGATTTTTTGCTTTGTGTTCTGCTACTCGCTTTGCAATTTCTGAAAACAAATAATTTTCAGGGATTTTGAGAAAATTTTCATTAATAAATGCCATATTTCTATTTTGATTGAAAAATTCTAGAAATTTTTAATATTAAATAATTGTAAAACAAATAATTACAAATCAATTTCACCTTCAAATACGGTTTCAGCAGGACCCGTTAAGTAAACATGATTATCATTATTATTCCATTCTATTTCAAGTTCACCGCCTAATAATTTAACAGTAGTTTTACGAGAAGATATTCCGTTCAGAACGCCCGCCACAACTGCAGCACAAGCTCCTGTTCCACAAGCCATTGTCTCACCTGAACCTCTCTCCCAAACACGCATTTTCAGAATATTTTCCGAAATTTTTTCCACAAATTCAACATTTATCCTTTTTGGAAAAATGGAACTGTTTTCAATAACAGAACCTATCGTTTTAATATCAAGTTGATCAATATTATCTGTAAAAATCACGGCATGCGGATTTCCCATTGAAACGCAAGTAATGGCATAATTAATTCCATTCCCAAAATCTACTGGTTCGTTCACAACAGGTGATTTTTGAAAAAGAACAGGAATTTGTTCTGCTTCAAGAAAAGGTTCACCCATATCTATCGTCACTTTTTCAACTTTTTGGTTATCATTTAAAAATAATTTGAGTTTTTTTATACCAGCTAACGTTTCCAGCGTCAACTCGGTTTTATTTGTCAATCCTTTTTCATAAACATATTTACCAATACATCGGGCTGCATTTCCGCACATTTCGCCTTCAGAACCGTCTGCGTTAAACATTTGCATCCTGAAATCAGCAACAGAGGAAGGCAAAATCAATACTAGCCCATCGGAGCCGATACCTTTGTGACGGTCGCTCAAACGAATAGAAAGTTCATTCGGATTTTCAATTTTTTCTTCAAAGCCATTGACATAAATATAATCGTTACCGATGCCGTGCATTTTAGTAAACTTCATAATCTGTTGCTTTTAAACATATAGACAATTTTTCTGTTTTATAAAAATTCCTTCACAAGAAGGAGAAAAGATCAAGATTGCAAAAATACTCATTAATTTAAATAATTTTGTAAAATTTGGAATGATTTCCGAAAACACAATATTAAATTGTTGATTTTAAAGTTTTTAAGATTTGATTTTTTCAACTAATTGCTTTATGGTTTCAACAAAATCGTCAATTTCCTTTTCTGTAGTATCAAAGGAGCACATCCAGCGTAATTCGTTTGTTTGCTCATTCCAGGTGTAAAATTTATATTTCTTCCGCAATGGTTCAATTATTTTTTCAGGAATAATTACAAAAATCGAATTGGTTTGTACCGGTTGTGTAATTTTTATTTCAGGAATAATTTGTAATTTTTTTGCCATCATTTGTGCCATTTGGTTGGAATGTAATGCCAACTGTAACCATAAGTTATTGGATAAGAAGGCAATAAATTGAGATGCAATAAAACGATTTTTCGAATAAAGTTGCATGGATTGCTTCTGATAAAAAGCAGCATTTTTTCTTAGTTCTCTATTAAAAATTAAGATGGCTTCCCCCAACATTAAACCATTTTTTGTACCGCCAAAACTCATAATATCTACGCCACAATCTACTGTAGCCTCTCTCAAACGCACATTCAACGCAGCAACAGCATTTGAAATCCTTGCTCCATCAATATGGACATAAAGATTGTTTTCATGGGCAAATTTGCATAATGTTTTTAATTCTGAAACTGAATAGATTGTTCCCAATTCTGTACTTTGACTGATAGAAATCACTTTTGGCTGAGAATTATGAACATTTCCAATTCGATACAAAAAAGGTTCAATCATTTCAGGAGTTAATTTGCCATCGGGAGTTGGAACTGTTAAAAGAGAGCAACCAATATTTTGAGCTACTGCACCACATTCATCCGTGTTAATATGAGCCGTTTCAGCACAAATAACTGCTTGAAAAGGCAAGGTACAACATTTCAAACTAACAATATTAGCTCCTGTCCCATTAAAAGCATATAACACATCAACATCGCCAAAAATACTTTCAAAAACTTTTTGAGCCTGCATCGTATAACTATCTTCACCATACGAAGTTTCATGATCAACATTGGCTTTGATAATGGCATTTAAGATTTCAGGATGAATTCCAGAATAATTATCGCTGGCAAAACATTTCATAATTAAATAATTTATTAAAAGTTTTGTAATTAATTCATTTACAGATAATTATATATATTTAATTGCCAAATAAATAGCAACTACTAATAAAAAAACACCATAAACTTTTTTAAATATTTCAGATGAGATTCTAATCCCTATTTTTGATCCTAAAAAAGCACCAACCACCATTCCACCAGCAATAAGTGCTGCAAATAGTAAATTCAAATATCCTTCTTTGGCATAAATAATTACACTGGGTAAACCTACTGGTAACTGTAAAGATGCCAATGAAGTGGCAACTGCTTTTTTTGCATCATATTGAAAAAAATGAATCAGCAATGGTACAATGATAATACCTCCTCCTTTCCCAAAAAGTCCGGCAAAAATTCCAGCAGCTACGCCAACTAAAATATACATCCAGAAAGATTTAGAAATGACAGGATCTTCTTTTACAATAATTTCGTTTTTCTTATGAAAATATTTTGGTAAATCAAAATAGCTAATGGCTATACATAATAAGATAAATGCATAAAGTCGCGTAAGAAAAGTTTCACTGATATTGACTGCAATTTCGCCTCCAACAAAAGAGCCTAAAAACAATCCCAATGCAATCCATAATGATTTTTTGATATTGATTTGACCTGCTTTGTAATATTCCCACACCCCTAAAATGCCAACAGGCAACAACATAGCAGTAAGTGAAGTGGCATTGGCATGAAGAATGTCTAATCCAAAAATAACCAGCAAACACGGCACTAATACAATACCACCTCCAATACCAAATAAACCGGATAAAATTCCAGCAACAATTCCCAGAATCAATAAACCCGTTAAATACATCTCGATGATTTTATTTTGCAAAAGTACGAATAAAATGATAATTTTTTCGACAAACTATTTTTTGAATAGTGCTACCAAATTATAACTCGCTTATTTGAAAAATAAAAATCTGATTTTTTAATAATTCCTCTATTCTGGATGGGAAATTTGTAGGGAAAGTTAGAGTTATCTTAGGATTGAATTTCTAATAGCAGATATTAGAAAAAAATTTTATAATTAGTTGAATTTCAAGATAATACATTCAAAAATATCCGAAGACAAGAATAAATCTCGTATTTGAGGCTTTGAGCAAATGGTTTGGAGAGCATAGGGAATGTGGGGGTTGTTATTATTTATTCATCGTTAATTCATTGGCAATCATTTCGGCTTGTTTCAACACCGTTTCTGTTGCGAGCATTTGCATAT
>Ga0208824_1000643_pt1 | contig 35812 bp, 36 predicted proteins | sample AD_JPNTR3_MetaG_FD_184447 | JGI IMG/M metagenome (GOLD analysis project Ga0208824, IMG submission 184447) | Active sludge microbial communities of municipal wastewater-treating anaerobic digesters from Japan - AD_JPNTR3_MetaG (SPAdes) (version 2) | ecosystem: Engineered > Bioreactor > Anaerobic...
GGGCGTTCCCCCGGAAAAGAAAGAGCGTATATTTGATTATGGCGTCGGCATCGGTGGGGGTCTAGGTCTCTTTCTGGTCAGGGAGATCCTCGCCATCACAGGTATAACGATCCGGGAGACGGGGACACCCGGTGAGGGGGCAAGGTTTGTGATCCACGTGCCGCCGGGCGGATACAGGATAACCTGAAAGGAGGAGAAGATGTTTCCAAAAGTGCTCATCCCTACAGACCTCTCCGCGGCCTCCGCCACCGTTGTGGAAAGGATAGCCGAGGTCCCTGGCGTTCGCGAGGTCATCCTCTTCCATGCCCTGAGGTCATCGACCGGCCTCTCGCCTGCCGATGAGGAGACGCTTCAGCGGATGCAGGAAACCGTGCAGCGCCAGGGGTACCCTGCCGTTGTGGTGGTGGAAGATGGTATGGCGGGCGTCCCGGCACGGATCCTCCAGACTGCCACGGAGAGGGACGTGGACCTGATCGCCATGGGCGTTCGCGATCCGGGGCTGCTCCGAAACCTCTTCTCCGGAAACGTTGCGGCTACCGTGCTCAGGGATGCCCATGTCCATGTCCTGATCCTCCCGCAGTCGGCGAGAAGGGGGCCGCCCCTGGGGGCGCGGCTGCTGGTGCCGACCGACCTTTCTGACCCGGCGCCTGAGATCCGTTCGCTCCTGCGGGAATCTGATGGGGAGGGGATGGCGGTCCTCCTCCATGTTATAGAACCGGGGCGGACAGAGCAGGAGGCGCGCGACCAGCTCGAGGCGCTAAGGGCAGAACTCGCACCCCTGCGGCGCGATGTCGAGGTGATGGCACGCACAGGCGATCCGGCGCGCACAATCTGTGCCGTGGCCGAGGAGATCGAGGCCTCCATGGTTGTTATCCCGCGCATAGGCAGACGTGACGCAGCAGGGGCGGCCACGCTCGGGAGTGTCACTGGAGCTGTTATAGGGTGCGTAAAAAGACCGTTGCTCGTAATCGCCATCTCAATACACGTCCAGATCGAGACCCGGGAACTGAGGAGCGAAGAGTTTGGGCTTGCTGAGGAGATCTGGGAAGACTATCATGGGTTGAAGGCCGATCCGAAGACGGATCGTATATTCGGGGTCTTTGCCGACGGCAGGCTGGTCTCGGTCGCCAGGTGCCGCCGGCACCCGGACGGCTACGAGGTAGACGGTGTATTCACGCCGGTAAGGTTCCGGGGCAGGGGTTATGCGCGGCGCGCGATGGACGCGCTCGTTGAGGCCTGTCAGCATGACGCCCTCTACATGCACGCGGTCAGGAATCTTGTTGACTTCTATGGGAAGTACGGGTTTGTCTCGATACCGGAGAGTGAGCTCCCGCCAACCATCCGGGAGAGGTACGCGTTTGCCATGGGCGAGATGGAGGGGGCAAACGTCCAGCCGATGCGCCGTCCACCCGTCCGGTTCATCCGGTAAGCAGGACAAACCGGAGAGGTTGCCTCCCTTCCCTCTCTCCTGCACCTCACCGGAAGATCCTCCCTCACCCACAGAACAGGCAACCATATAATATCACGTGAGAGCACCAGGGGATACATAATGCTAATAGGAATACTCGCCGACACCCACGACAACCTTGAGAAGGTGGATGCGGCCGTAAGATCTCTGAACGCGAAAGGAGTGGAGATGGTGCTCCACGCCGGGGATTACGTCTCCCCGTTTGTCATTCCGCGGTTTGCCAGCCTGCAGTCGCCGATGATCGGCGTCCTCGGGAACAACGATGGCGACCATAGACTCCTTCAGAGACGGTTTGAAGAGCACGACCGATTCAGCCTGCGGGGACGTTTCGCCTGCATCAGCGCCGATGGACTGGCAATAGGGCTGCTTCATGGCGATGACCACGAACTCCTCCAGGCGCTCATCACGAGAAAGGTGTTTGATGTCGTCGTATACGGTCATACCCACCAGGCAGAGGTCAGGAGTCTCCCGGGGACGCTTGTCATCAACCCGGGGGAGGCCTGCGGTTACCTGACCGGCCGGTCGACCGTTGCCGTGCTGGACACCGTGACCCGGAGCGTCGAACTGCTCACACCCGGACACGAAGAGCTGTAGAAGGGTGGTGTATCCCGGCAGGAGGCAAAGACGCGGCTGTAGCGGCAGCAGCAAGAACATATATGTGGTCTCGCAGGTTACCGCCATAAGAGGGCTACACACCATGGAGATCGTTAAGATACCCAACATGGACAGGGCGGAGTATGACAAACTCATCGAGGAGGGGTTTCTCAGCCGTATCGCATTTCAGGGCGCCAAATACCCCTATATCGCCCCATTCCTGTATGTCTTTGATGGAAAGTTTCTATATTTCCTGGCAACCAAATACGGCAGGAAGAACAACCTTTTCCGGCAGCACCCGTACGTATCTGTCGAGATCGAGAAGTATTCAAGCGACCTCTCCTGCTACACTTTCGTGACGATGCAGGGCTACCTGGTTCAGGTCGAGGATGCGATCGAGAAGAAGATCATCCGGGAGAAGTTCGTGGAGATGATCGGAAAACACAACCTCTCACGCAACATTCTTGCGGCGCTCGGCCACATGCCCGAGGAGCCGATCGAGGCGATCGCCTCCGAGGAGCGCTCAAACATATGGAAACTGACCGGCGTGAAGGATATAGTTGCCTTAAAAAACCTCTGAGACCATTGGTTGAGGGAGCGCGAAATGCCCCCCGACGCGTTCACTTCACCGACCCCTCCATCATCGTCCCCAGGCGCTATAAACCCCTGCGCGCAACAAGTTTCTGTATGGAGGATTTCACGGCGTGATCCACATAAGCGAAGGCTGGGACGACCTTGCCGCAGCGCTCATAGAATCGGGTCTCAGAGAGAGCGTCTACATCATGGGGGCGACGGACACCGGAAAGACAACGCTCTGCCGCTACCTTCTCAGTCGGACGTCAGCACACGTGCGGACGGGCTGCGTCGACTGTGACACCGGGCAGTCCTGGATCGGCCCGCCGACAACCGAGGGGATGACCATCCACCCTGGTCCCTCAAAACCCGTTCTACGGTTTGTCGGTTCGACCTCACCCCGTGGCCACCTCGTCCAGACACTCACCGGGGCGAAACGCCTCGCCGAGTGGGCCCTGGAAGACGGTGCCCGCATAACCTTGATCGACTCCCCCGGGCTTGTCCATGGCGGGGTGGGCATCGAGTTCCAGATCCAGATGATCGACCTCCTCCGCCCCGATCATATCGTTGCTCTCCAGCGCGGCCGGGAACTTGAAGGGGTGCTTGCAAACTTCGCGCGCCACCCCACCATCCAGACTCACCGGTTCCCCGTCTCCACCGCGGTCGTCCCGCGGACGGCAGCCGAACGGCGGCGTTACCGCGAATGGCGGTTCACCGCCTATTTTGCCGGCGCGCAGGTGCAGGAGATCGCGCTCCGCGAGCCGGGGTTACAGGGGAGGGTGCCCGATCCGGAGAACCGATCGGGGGTTGCCGGACGGCTGGTCTCCCTCAACGACCCGGAGAACTTTGTCATAGTCCTAGGGATCGTCAGCGAGTTCGACACAAAAGGGCGCACTCTTACAGTCTTCGCCCCGCCATTCGACACAACCTCCGTCGCATCCGTTCGGTTCGGTTCAGTTTCCCTTGACCTCGAGGCGCCGCCTGGAACGATGGAGTGTCACAGGTTTGAGGCCTCTACGCAGGGACAAACGAGAGCCAGACCGCATACACCACCGCCTGGGCTATTGTGAGCGGGACGCCGACCCGCGCGAACCTGGCAAACGTCAGCGTCTCACCTTCACGCTCCGCCCCCTGGATTATGATGACGTTGCTTGCCGCCCCCAGGATCAGCATGTTTCCGGCGATGGTGCTGCCGGCCGCAAGCGCCATCATCCCCACGGTGGACGCTCCCGCATGGGAGAGAACCGGGAGGAAAAGGGCGACAAACGGGACGTTCGATATGAACTGAGATACTATGACGCCCAGCGCGATGATGACCGACACAGCGCCCGGATCGAGCGACCTCCCCTCAACCAATGGCTGAAAGACGCCCGACTCCCAGACGCTCGCCGTAAGGACGAACAGAGCAGCGAAGAAGACCAAAGTCGGCCAGTCGATCCGGCGGAGGATCTCAAACCGGCGCCTGCTCCCTATAAGTATGGGGATGGCCGCAACCGCCGCGATCCAGGTCAGAGGGATCTCAACGTCCGGGACGAGCATGACGACAGCGACCCTGACGACGATCATGATCACGAGCAGGACGAGCGAAAGACGGGTAAGGGCCGCAAGAACCGGGTCATGGATCTCCTCCTCACAGTGGGCGAGTTGACCTGCTGATTTAAATTCATCGGGGAACGCCTGGCGGAGAAACCAGTATGTAAGCAGGAGTGAGATCACCGTAGGGATGCCAAGATAGAGCGGAAAAGTGATGAACGGGTTTGTAACACCGCCCGAGAGCGCGATGAGGAGGTTCTGCGGGTTGCCGATTGGGCTTGCAACACTCCCGGTTGTTATGGCGAAAGCAAGCGTGAGCAACAGGAGTTCCGCTGACATACCGTGCCGCCGTGCGAAGTAGAGCATCAGCGGGGTGCCAACGACCGCCAGGGTGTCGTTCATCAGGAGCGCCGAGAGGCCCCCCGCGCCGATGAGGATGAGGAAGACCAGGCTTCCGACTGATTCCGCCCGACAGAAGAGGCGAACGGAGAGGTGGTAGAGGTAACCGCTCGTCGCGAGCGCCTCACCGAGAATGAACATAAAAAAGAGGAAGAGCATCACATCGGTGTTGATGGATGCAAGCGCATCGCCCGGCGTGATCGATCCCGTCAGCACTACCACAACCGCGCCAATGAGCATCACCTGCCAGATCCGGAGGTCGACGCTCCCGATCCTCCGGACAGCGATCAGGATGAAGACGATGATGAGAACGATAAGCGGTATAAATGTGCCCATGGTATCATCGGGAGATGAGAACTCCGCGCTATCGATAGGTTTGCGTGCGGCCCTGAAGAAGGACTGCTCCGAGGTCACTCCACCATGATCAGGGTAATCCAGAGCAGAAGGGCAAACAGCAGCACGATCAGGGCGGCCGACCGCTTCATGTAACGCTGAGCAATCGCCCGGTCGCGGCTGCTCCTTGGCCTGACCTTCAGCATGGCCACAGCCAGAAGCGCACCGACGATCAGCCCGACAACCTGCCCGCCAACCAGGAGCGCAGAGGCTATCAGGCTCGGCGGCTGGATCACAAGAACGATACCCATCACGGCCATCGGCGGTATGATGGCGGCAGCGATGGCAACACCGGCAATCACCTCCGAAGTGCCGCGATTGAACGCCAGCACCGCCGCAAACCCGAGGAGAACCGCCATGAGGGTGTATATTGGGTTCACCACAACCCGTGAAGCGATCTCTGCAGTCAGGGTGAGGGGTATGACGAGGTTTATCAGGAATGCGGCAACTGCAGAGAGGGCAAAGACGCTCAGGAGCAACGCCGCGAGGACTCCAAGGCATCGCAGAGACTCCCGGACCATACCGAGAGCAGCATAGATGCTGAAGCCGTAGATCGGGCCTATGATCGGGGAGAGCAGCATCGCCCCGATGATGATCACAGGGTTGTTGAGGAGCAGCCCGGAGAGCGCGATCAGACCGGCAATGGTGGTCAGCGCCAGTTTCTCAAGGTCGAGTTCCCCATAAGGCCTTATACTGTCGAGCAATTTCTCGACCGGTGTCTTCTCCTCTTTCTTCTCTATGTTCTTCACGGCGCGCTTGAGGCGGGAGGAGATGACAAACTCGGGTGTGGACACCTCGATCAGGTTCTCGTTGTAGCGGAGATCGAGAACGTTCTGGATCTTTTCAATCAGATCATCCAGGTGCTCATCGGGCGCGTATATGGTGAACACGTAGACATCCTGGAGGAGGATCTCGGTGTAGTGAACCCCCTCCAGAGCTTCCTTTACTTTCTCATAGCCGTCTTTTCGTACGTGGACGACAATCTTCTTCATACGCCTGCTCCACTGATCCAAATCTACCGAATTGGAGCGAATCCCCTGAAATTGATCCTATAACCGGTCAATTGACCAGATACGTGGGATTTATGCATTGTTAGCCGATCAAGCCCGATCTCGGTAGCACGAGACCATCGCACGCTTATTTAAGGCGAAAGACCTCCCCATTTTTACCCGTAACCTTTGCAGGGCCTTTTAGCCACGGATCGGTGCGATCCCGGCAACACCACTCTGTATGACGGGTACAATGATCGCGGATGATGTTAATCCTTCGCGGTTGTGCTTAAGGGATGATGCGGGGAGGCCGTCAGATCAACGATCGGAGGTGTGAACACGCCACATTTTCCCGGTAATACGCATCGGGATTATCAAATCCGCTCACCTATAAACGTTCCTCGTCGACCACCCCCCCTTTCCGGCCGTTCACGCGGGCTTTCGGGACCTCCCGTTCACTCCATTTAAGGTTTACGCTGCGATCGCCCTTCTTCGCACCCCGGGGTCACTCAGGGTTGACCTCGATGCTCTCCCCCGGCGAGAGTAACGCGACCCGGATCGGCGTCGTCCGCTCGATCGTCTTCTTGAACTCATCCAGGTTCTGCTGGATTGCAGGGAAGGTGTTGTAGTGCATCGGGATCACCAGTCTCGCCCCGATGTAGCGCGCCGCGATCATCGCCTCCTCCGGCCCCATCGTGTAGCACCCCCCCACAGGAAGGAGCGCCACATCCGGTCGGTAGAGGTCGCGGATAAGCTGCATATCCGAGAAGAGCGCAGTATCCCCGGCGTGGTAGACGCTGATCCCGTCCATCGTGATGACGAAACCCGCGGGTGCACCGCCATAGAACCCGGGGGCGTCACCATCCAGTCCGGATGAGTGGAGCGCAGGCGTCATCGTAAAACGGACACCATCGACGGTGATGCTGCCCCCGATGTTCATCGGTTCGGCAGGAACGCCTTTAGTCGTCAGGTAGTGCGCAAGTTCAGCGATGGCAACCGTCTTTTTCTTCAACCGCACTGCGATGCCCAGGTGATCTGCATGGGCATGCGTCACGGCAACCATGTCAGGTTCCGTGCGGAGCGCGCCTTCCGGCATGAAGGGATCGATGAGGACACGCTTTGATCCTTCCAGCAGAAAACACGCATGACCAACCCAGTTTAACCTCATGAAGAAGAGATCGATCCGGAGACTAAAAAAGGTTCAGTGAAGAGGGCAGGGGGTCAGAACTCACCCATGTCGATCGCTTCGGTGATATCGATCGCCTCGCTCAGGCCATCGTTCGCGACACCGCGCGTCATCGCCTCGGAAAGATCCCGGTCCTCCATCACATCCCTGATCCGTTCCAGGTAGGGATCGAGCGTGGTATCGCTCCTCTGCTCGATCACGTGGCGGTACTCACGGAGAGTCGATGGGCTTACATTGAGCTCCTCGCTGATCTCTTTCAGAGTCTTGCCGGACTCAAGGAGTTTCAGCAACTCCTCCTGGTCAAATGGCATCTTGAAGTCAAGGTCCCTGAAGAGTTTGAGGCGGACCCTGGCACGTGCCACGGTCTTGCTCAATTTCTCGTCGCCCAGCGCCCTGGCTATCTCGGTGTCGTTCATACCGTCGTAGTACGCAACCACAAGTTTTGCGAGCTGCCGCGGGGTGAGTTTGGTCTTAAAATAACCCCGATCGAGTATCTCACGCATGATCAGGGCAATCTCGCGCTCAACAGCATCACGATCCCGCAGTGTTCCATGAACCTTTCTCATCGGTTCGACGATTGCTTTCTTGTTTGTTATTGTTGTAAAAAGCTCCAGGAGCTGCCGCTTGCGGGTGTCTTCTGCCATGTCCATCTCCCTAACTTCTGTAAATCCGCTGTCCGGTCAATGACGTTACCCATGATAACCCGGATATATACTTTGTCCCACCCCTCTGGGTGCAATGTTCCCTACATTACAACCTTTAGCATTTAAAACTTGTCATATACCCCTCAAAACGGGAGATTTTCTACTGTATGTAGCCCGCCCGGACTCACGATCGGATCTGTCCAGGCAAATGGAAACACAGATGTTCGTCCCCCTCCCTGCCTCTGTGAGAACACGTCTCAGGTGCTGGAAAGCCCATTCTTTATTAGCACCACCATGCAACTTTACTGTAAGACTATGGCCGAGACAAGCGATATTTACGAGAAAGTCATGGATGTTGCCAGGAGACGCGGTTTTGTCTGGCCGTCATCCGAGATCTACGGGTCGGTCGCCGGGTTTATCGATTACGGCCCGCTCGGGGCGATGCTGAAGAGAAACATCGAGAACCTCTGGCGCTCATTCTACGTTTTCCAGGAAGGCTACTATGAGATCGAGTGTCCCACGATTGGAACAGAGGCCATCTTTGTCGCATCCGGCCATGTGAAAGAGTTCGCCGACAAGATGGTTCAGTGTCCGCACTGCGGCGAGTACCTCCGCGCTGATCACATTGCGCAGGAGCACGGGATCGAGAACGCCGGCACCCTTTCGGCGGAAGCCCTTCAGGCAGCGCTCCGCGGCCTGCCATGCCCCTCCTGCAATGAGGTCCTGGGCGAGGCAGGCGTCTTTGCGTTCAACCTCATGTTCCAGACGACCATCGGCCCGGGGTCGCAGAGGAAGGGTTACCTCCGGCCGGAGACCGCCCAGGGCATATTCACCGATTTTCCCCGGCTCCTCCGTTTCTACCGGGACAAACTTCCTTTTGGCGCCGTCCAGATCGGGAAATCCTACCGCAACGAGATCTCACCCCGCCAGGGCATGATCCGGCTGCGAGAGTTCTCCCAGGCGGAGGCCGAGATCTTTGTCCACCCCGACGAGAAGAAGCACCCCTCATTTTCCCGATATGCGGATTATGCCGTGCCGCTCCTCACCATCGCAGGGCAGGTGGAGAACCGCGAACCTGTCACGATGACTATGCATGCTGCTGTGGACGATGGGCTGATTGCAAACGAGTATGTCGCCTACTACATCGCGCTGACACACCAGATCCTGACCTCTATCGGTATCGATCCCGCGAAGGTCAGGTTCCGCCAGCACCTGACAGAGGAACGGGCGCACTACGCGGCCGACTGCTGGGATGCCGAGGTCTATTCCGAACGTTTCGGCTGGGTTGAGGTTGTAGGGATCGCCGACCGCACCGACTACGACCTGCGCTCCCACGCGGAGCACTCCGGCACATCGATGACAATCTTCGTCCCCTACGACGAGCCCCGTCTGGTCAAAAAGCGCCGGATAGTGCCTGACATGGGCGTGATCGGCCCCAGGTTCCGCGAGAAGGCAAAAGCCATTGTGGAGGCCCTGGCGGTCTCGGAGCCGGGAGAGGACGGCGCGCGGATAACCCTCGACGGTGAGGAGATCTTCATACCCGCCGACCTCTACCAGGTCCGCGAAGAGATGGTGGAGGTCAGGGGTGAAGATGTGATGCCCCATGTCATCGAACCTTCATACGGCATCGACCGGATGATCTATGCCGCCCTCGAGCATAGTTACGCCGAGGATGAGGTCGATGGCGAGATCCGGCGTGTGTTTCGATTCCCGCCGGCGGTTGCGCCCATCCAGGTTGCGGTCTTCCCCCTGATGAACCGCGATGGCCTTGATACAATCGCCCGCAGGATCGCAGAGGCCCTGCTGCAGCACCGCATCCTTGCCCAGTATGATGATTCCGGTGCAATCGGGAGGCGTTACAGGAGACAGGATGAGGTCGGGACGCCTTTTGCCGTCACAGTCGATCACGATACCCTGGAGGACAACACTGTAACCATTCGAGACCGAGACAGCATGGAGCAGGTCAGGGTGACGATCGAGCGGTTGCCCGGGACACTCTCTGGCCTCATCGCCGGCAAGATTAAGTTCCACGAACTCAAGGCATGAAATACGTCTCCCACCCGCTGATCCGGCCACAGAGCATCGAGGAGCGGCGCTACCAGATCTCAATCGCCCTGAGGGCGCTGGATATGAACACAATGGTCGTCCTCCCGACGGGACTCGGGAAGACCGCCGTAGCGCTCATAGTTGCAGCGTCCCGACTCTACTCCCACCAGGGGAAGGTGCTCGTGCTTGCGCCAACAAAACCTCTGGTCGAGCAGCACCTCCGGTTCTTCAGGCAGCACCTGCTCTTATCAGAAGGCACCGAACCGGAGGAGACGGATTTTGCTATGTTCACCGGGGCCACCCCCCCGGACGAACGGGCACAGGCCTGGGAGAAGTGCCGGATCTGTTTTGCCACGCCGCAGGTGATCAAGAACGACTGTCTGGCAGGGAGGTACAGCCTCACCGATGTCGCGCTGCTGGTCGTGGACGAGTGCCATCGGGCGGTCGGGAACTACGCTTACGTCTTCCTGGCCGATCACTACTGCAACACGGCGAAGAACCCGCTGGTTCTTGCGATGACCGCTTCCCCCGGGGGTGACCCGCTGAAGGTGCAGGAGGTCTGCAACAACCTGCACATCGAGGCGGTCGAGACACGGGTGGAGACCGATGAAGATGTCCTCCCCTACATCCACGAGCGCGAGATACACTACATAGACGTCTACCTGCCCCCCGAACTCCAGGAAGCGCTCGTGACACTGAGGGGGCTTGTGGGATCAAGGCTTGAACAACTTGCGAAACTCAATTACCAGGTTCCAAAAGCCGATAAACTCTCAATAAAGGCCTTAAACGCCCTGAATGCCCAGATCCAGCAGCGCATACAGGCACGCGATCCCTCCGGGTTCATGGCGGCATCGCTGCATGCGGAGTGCATGAAACTTCGCCACGCCATATCGCTTGCCGAGACCCAGGGGAGCGAGGCGCTCAAACTCTACCTTGCAAGACTCGGTGCTGAGGGTGCCTCGAGCGCCGGGAGCAAGGCAAGCAAACGGCTTGTCTCGGATCCGGCATACCGGAGGCTGGTCGAGACCGCAGCGGGTTGGAGGGAGGAGCTCCACCCGAAGGTCTCGATCGTCCGCGAACTGGTGGAGGCCCAGCTGGCAGCGCACCCGGAGAGCCGGATCATCGTTTTTGCCACCTACCGCGACACCGTCCAGACCCTGGTCGATACGCTCAGGGCGGCTGGCATCCCCTGCGAACGGTTCGTCGGCCAGGCGTCCAGGGACGCGGAGCGTGGACTCTCGCAGAAGGAGCAGATCGCAACCCTGGCCCGGTTCCGGGCAGGGGAACTGAAATGCCTGATTGCAACATCCGTCGGTGAGGAGGGACTCGACGTTCCATCGACCGATATGGTGATCTTTTACGAGGCCGTCCCCTCGGAGATCCGGAGCATCCAGCGAAAGGGCCGGACAGGGCGGAGCGGCAGCGGCACAATCATCGTCCTGGTGACGAAAGGAACCTCCGATGAGACGTTCCGGTATGTGAGCCAGAACAGAGAACGGGCGATGATGAGGGGCATAAGGAAAATGAGTGCCGCTCCTCCCCATAACCCTGCCACCCGACAGACGGAGATCCTGGCGTTCGCATCGCCGGGGCCGGCGATAACCGTCGATGACAGGGAAACCTCATCCCGGGTTGTCGAGCGCCTGCACCAACTCGGGGCATCGATCGCGCTGGAGCGGCTTGATATTGGGGACTACGCCATAGGGGATAGGATTCTCGTTGAGCGAAAGACGGTGCAGGACTTTGTGACAACCCTCGTCGAACGCGACCTCTTCGGACAGATTCAGGCGATAGCCGATGCCGTACCGCGCCCTGTCCTGATCATCGAGGGGTCTGACGATCTCTACGCGGTGCGAAACATCCACCCGAACGCGATCAGGGGGACGCTTGCCGCCATAATGGTTGATATGGGGGTGGCGCTGATCCGGACGCGTGATCCGGATGACACCGCAGAGACGCTTTATGTCCTTGCACAGCGCGAGGGGGGCGAACGGCGGGAACGGAAGGCGCACCCGAAGAAGTCCTACCGATCGAGTCGCGAAGAACAGGAGTATGTTCTTGCAGCGTTCCCTAACGTCGGTTTAAAGAGTGCAAGGCTCCTCCTTGAGCATTTCGGGTCGCTTAAGGCGGTCATCGAGGCTGAACCGGGGGAACTGATGGCGGTGGACGGGATCGGGGAGAAGACCGCCAGCGCGATATGGGATCTCGCCCACAGACCTTATCTCTGACCCAGTCTTGCGAGCGCCCTCGCGCCCCGCTCGACCGCCTTCATAAGGGTCAGGCAGTCTTCAGCCCTCCGCTCACTCCTGACACGTTCGCAGAGGTGGACGATCGTCCGCTCGATCTCGGCGGCAACCGGGCGCTGCGGCTCCATGGCGGCTGCAGCGGTTTGCGGGATCTGAACGGCGGGGGCAGCTGGTGCGGAGGGCTCGGAGCCCGGATGAGGCTCCTCAGACTCAAGGAGAGGGCAGATGACGCACTGCGTCTCTCCCTTGTACTCAAAAAGGGGGTAGCCGCAGACCTTGCAGGATTTTGCGAGCATCTTCCCTCCTTTGAGGAGATATTCGGCCATGACTTCATCGGCCCGCTCAACCGTCATTTTGCTTAACTCCTTTAATCTATATATGCCTGGATGGCATTAATAATAGAGGGGTTGTTCTCATGGCAAGTCCAGACGAAACAATACAGATCTGCATCCAGATGCTGCAGAATATCAGCGAAGATTCCACCATCCCACGAAATATCAGGCGTGCTGCAGACTCGACAAAATCTGTTCTCCTTGACGAGTCGCAGAGTATAGGTCTTCGTGCCGCAACCGCGATCTCAATGATCGACGAGGTCAGCAACGACCCGAACATGCCCGTCCATGCACGGACAAGGATCTGGGAACTGGTATCTCAACTCGAAACGGTACCTCTTGACTGAATCGTCCACAATTGACTGATTCCGGCAGAATCATAACAGAAAGGGGATTCCCCGGTTTTGCCGGCTGAAACCCGCTATCTGCCCTCCCTTAGCGGTCTTCACCCATGATGGTGATGTGAACGGTGCGCTGGCGCTGCAACCGCACGTCTAACTCCAGAAGGACGATCTGCTGCCATGTTCCGCACGCAAGTTTACCTCCGACGATAGGGACGGTGAGCGAGGGGCCGACGATCGCCGCTCTTACGTGCGATCGACCGTTGCCATCGCCCCAGGCAGCATCATGGGCGTAATGGATGCCCTCTGGTGCGATGACCGAGAGCGCACGGCAGAGGTCGGAGAGAACGCCGGGTTCATACTCGATGGTGGTGACGGCAGCGGTCGAACCCGAGACAAAGATGTTTGCAAGGCCTTCACGCACGCCGCTCTCGGCAACTGTCTCAGCGACCGGCGGCGTGAGGTTGACGATCTCCCCCTCGCCGTGTGTATTTACCTGGATTGTCCGGCGGTGCATCATCACTGACACCTCTTTGACATGCTCCGTTGTATCCCGCAACTTGATAAATGCGGCGGGAGCGGCCCTCCTCTGCCCGGGGGGTTGGGACGGCGGGGTGAGCCCGCAAAACCAGTTTGCTCATGGTTTGATCCCCCGCATCACCACCCCGGTGAGACGCCTTTTACGGCTGACCACCCCCGCCCCCTCAAGGGGGCGGGCAAGTGTCTGGTGAATAGCCCCATAAATGCCGTGTGCGGGGACGGAGAGAGGTGCCCGGCGATTGCCCGCTCACGCGCACCCCGGGAAGCCGTCCCGGCCTGAAGGTGCTGGTTTGGTGGCCGCGGGGTCTCAAGGCTATCGCGGCCACAAACCGTATATAGACCGTGCGAACATCACCTCTCCGGAGATGGTGGATGTGCCCTACCGGTGGAACAGCAGAAGAGATGTGGATGAGGCTGTTGTCGTCGTGATGAATACAATGGATTCAGACCATGAGATCGGGGGGTGGTTGATGGAGACCCTTCAGGGTGCGATCAACGACTCCGATCCGGAACTCGTGAAGCACTTCTTCAGCGAACTCGAACAGCACCGACCGGAGGCGCTCCGGTACTTTGCAAAGCCCGAGTTTTGAGCATGACCGGGGGAGAACGCTCTCCCTTTGCCAGCAGCGGAACTGTAGAACAGTCGCCATCGACAAAAGGTGTGGATCCGGTGAGACCGGTCCGCTGCACAAAAAAAACGGATCTTTCATATCGGCCAGCGGCGCATAGGGTATCATGCCCGCAAAAAGCGAGTTTGGCAGAGGATTTATCGTCAACCTGATGCTGCTTTCGCGGCACTTTGGCCTCCCGCCGGAAAGAGCATTCTATGGCGCTGCAGACCACCTGAATGATTTCATCCTCCCGGAACGTTTCAGAGGGACCGAGATCGAGGAACTTGTCGAGCGGCTCCGCAAGGCGGTGATCTGGCACCAGCCCGGTATCATGGATAAAGAGGATGCAGCGGACATAAAACACCTCCTCAACAGGCTTGCGATCGCGATCGACCGCGAACTGGGGATCGCCGAGCCTGACGTGGGGAAGTATGACTGATGAGCGCAGGTGCACCCGCTGATCGAAGGCAGAGAGGCGTCCAGACCTCATGCAGTGATGCGATCTTCTTGTCACTGGCGGGCAGGAGGATAGACGCAAAACCCGAGACCATCAAACCGGTTTGCTCATGGTTCGATCCCCCCGCATCACCACCCCGGTGAGACGCCTTTTGCGGCTGGCCAGCCGCAGCCCCCTCCAGAGGGGGGCAGTCTATGGCGATAGCCCCGTATAGAGTGCCATGGGAGCAGGAACTGGATCCGCATGAGCGTGGTGGTGTAAGGCGATGCCGCCACCCTGGAACTATAATGGAGAGGTTTATCAAACCGCGGTGGATATTGCTTTGATGGCCTCAAAACAGGCATTTCCCCTGAGCCACAGGTATAAGTGTCTATAAACCCAACATATATTGTGAATTTTGCTGCGATAGGGACGCCTCTCGTTTCAGCGGAGGTCACGGATGACTGAGACCTACGATGCCTCCCACATCACGGTACTGGAAGGCCTGAGACCTGTACGCGAGCGCCCCGCCATGTATATCGGCAGCACGGATACCCGTGGACTGCACCATCTTGTCTACGAGGTCGTGGACAACGCCATAGACGAGGCTCTTGCCGGGTTCTGCGACCTGGTCCTGGTGACCATCAACCGTGACGGTTCGGTCACTGTTGACGACAATGGTCGCGGCATCCCGGTCGACCTCATGCCACGGTATGGCAGGAGCGCACTCGAAATAGTACTCACCGTGCTTCATGCCGGCGGGAAGTTCGACAAAAATACCTACCAGGTCTCCGGCGGACTGCACGGCGTCGGTGTATCGGTGGTCAACGCCCTTGCGTCCTGGCTTGATGCAACAGTCTACCGTGACGGCAACGTATACACGATGCAGTTCCGGCGGGGCGAGGTCTCAAGACCGCTCGAGAGCCGCCCGGAGACCGAAGACGAGATGAGGGCACGCTACGAGGCACGTTACGGCACCCCGGCTCCAGACGAGATAGACTACGGGCGGCTTCGGGGAACCCGGATAACGTTCCAGCCCGACCGCTCGATCTTCGAGACCGTCGAGTTTGATTACGACGTGCTGGATCACCGTCTCCGCGAGCTCGCTTACTTAAACAGCGGGCTTAAGATCGTCCTCCGGGACGAGCGCACCGGTGACTCGGCCACATACTGCTTCGAAGACGGTATCCGCCAGTTCGTTGCCCATCTTGGCGAGGGGAAGGAGAAACTCCACGACGAGATCATCTACTTCCAGAAGAGTGATCCCGAGAGCCTGGTTGAGGTTGAGGTTGCTCTCCAGTACAACAACTCATACACGGAGACCGTCTTTACCTACGTCAACAGCGTCAACACCCGGGAGGGGGGAACGCACCTCGAGGGGTTCCGAAGCGCCATAACGAGGGCGATCAACAACGCCGCACGCCGAAACAACCTGATCAAGAACAGCGATACACTCTTCCGCGGTGAGGATGTCAGAGAGGGGCTTGTCGCCGTAATAAGCACCCGTGTGGCAAACCCACAGTTTGAGGGGCAGACCAAGATGCGCCTTGGAAACAGCAACGTCCGGGGCATCGTGGACTCGCTGGTCTACTCCTCGCTCACCGACTACTTTGAGGAACACCCAAAAACCCTCCAGGCGATCGTGGAGAAGGCGATGGCGGCTGCCAGGGCGCGGGAAGCCGCCAGGAGTGCACGTGAACTCGCCCGCCGCAAGAGTTCGCTGGAGTCGACCGGGCTCCCGGGGAAACTTGCCGACTGCCAGGAGCGTGACCCGGCAAAAAGTGAACTTTACATCGTGGAGGGTGACTCTGCCGGCGGTTCAGCCAAACAGGGCCGCGACCGTAAGTTCCAGGCGATCCTTCCACTGCGGGGAAAGATACTGAACGTCGAGAAGTCCTCTGAGCACAGGATCCTGAAGAACGCCGAGATCCAGGCGCTGGTCTCCGCTATCGGCACAGGCATCGGCGACACCTTCGATGCCGAACGCGCCCGCTACAACCGGATCATCCTGATGACGGATGCCGATGTCGACGGGGCACACATCCGGACGCTCCTCCTGACGTTCTTCTACCGCTACATGACAGGGCTCATCGAGAAAGGGTTCATCTATATCGCCCAGCCACCGCTCTACCGGGTCGCCAGGGGCAAACAGGAAAGATACGCCTACGGTGATGAGGAACTCCGGGCCATCCTGGCGGATTGGGGTGAGAAGGGCATCTCAATTCAGCGCTACAAGGGCCTTGGCGAGATGAACGCAGAGCAGCTCTGGAGCACCACGATGGATCCGGCAAACAGGATCCTCAAGCAGGTGCGGATCGAGGACGCCGCATACGCAAACACTATCTTCGAAAAACTGATGGGAGAGGATGTAGACGCCCGGCGGGACTTCATACGCCGGCATGCAAAAGAGGTGAGCAACCTTGACATCTGAGCAGCAGGTTGTCCCTGTCAACATCGAGGAGGAGATGAAGTCATGCTACATCGACTACGCGATGAGCGTGATCATCGGCCGCGCCATCCCCGATGTTAGGGACGGCCTGAAACCGGTACACCGGCGCACCCTCTACGCCATGTGGGAGATGGGCAACACAAGCGACAAACCATACAGGAAGAGCGCCCGTGTTGTCGGAGATGTCATGGGTAAGTACCACCCCCACGGTGATGCGGCCATATACGACACCCTGGTGAAGATGGCCCAGCCCTTCACCTACCGCTACCCGCTGGTGGACGGTCAGGGAAACTTCGGTTCGATCGATGGGGATGCCGCCGCGGCCATGCGATACACCGAGGCCCGCCTCACGAAACTCTCGGAGGAGCTCCTGGCCGATATCGACAAGAAGACGGTTGATTTCACCCCGAACTTCGACGGATCGCTTGAAGAGCCGGAGGTTCTCCCTGCACGGATACCAAACCTCCTCATCAACGGTTCAAGCGGGATTGCCGTCGGGATGGCGACAAACATGCCTCCGCACAACCTCCGCGAGGTATGTGAGGCTATCTGCCGTGTTATCGATAACCCGGGTCTCTCGACGGATGAACTGATGAGGATCATGCCGGGACCGGACTTCCCGACAGGCGGGATCATCATGGGGACGGAGGGTATCAGGGACGCATACCTGACCGGACGCGGGAAGTGCGTGATCCGGGGTGTCGCGGAGATCGAGGAGGAGGGCAGGACGCCGCGGATCGTCATCACCGAGATCCCCTACCAGGTGAACAAGGCGCGCCTGATCGAGCATATCGCCTCCCTCGTCCGCGACAGAAGGATCGAAGGGATCAGCGATATCCGTGATGAGTCCGACCGGGAGGGGATGCGGATCGTGATCGACCTCAGACGAGGGGTGGCCCCCCAGGTGATCCTTAATTACCTCTACAAACACACGGCGCTTGAGTCATCGTTCGGGATCATCAACCTGGCGATCGTCGATCGTCAGCCCCGCACCTTAAACCTCAAGGAGATCATAGGGGAGTTCATCCAGCACCGCGTGGAGGTCGTCCGGCGGAGGACAGAGTTTGATCTCGCGAAGGCACAGGAGAGGATGCACATCCTCCGCGGTCTCCTCGTCGCCCTCGACAACATCGATGCTGTGGTTGCGACAATCAGGGCTTCCAGGACGACAGAGGAGGCGCAGAAAGCACTTGTTGCACAGTTTGCACTGGACGAGGTGCAGGCGGACGCCATCTTAAAGATGCAACTCCGGCGGCTTGCGGCGCTTGAGCAGCAGAAGATCCTGGACGAACGCGACGTTCTTGCGGCCGAGATCGAGCGGCTAACCACGATCCTCTCGACAGAGGCAAACATCCTCGCTGAGATCCGGAAAGAACTTCGTGATATTGCCGCCCGCTATGGTGATGATCGTAGAACCCGGATCGTAGAGGCGGCCGAGACGCTTGAGAAGGAGGACCTGATCGAGGACAAACCGATGCTGGTCTCGCTCACCGCTTCAAACTACATCAAGAGGATCGACCTGGATGCCTACCGGAACCAGAGGCGCGGCGGCCGCGGCGTCATAGGCATGGCCACAAAAGAGGATGACGGTGTAGAGAGGGTCTTTGCAGCCAGCATGCACGACCACCTCCTCTGTTTCACTGACCGAGGAAGGGTCTACTGGCTAAAGGTCTACGACCTTCCGGAGGGGCAGAGGACGGGCAGAGGCAAAGCCCTTGTCAATCTCCTGCCCCTCACCGGAGATGAGCGTGTTACCGCGGTGATCCCGGTGAGGGAGTTTCAACCTGATCGCTACCTCTTCTTTGCAACGAGAGGCGGCACGGTCGCGAAGGTGGCGCTCGATGAGTTCTCGCGTCCGCGCCAGACCGGGATCAACGCCATCAAACTCCGGGACGGCGATGCGCTGGTGGACGTGAATATGACCGACGGCAACCAGGAACTGATCCTGACAACCAGGTTAGGCCAGAGCCTCCGGTTCCACGAAGACTCCGTCCGCCCGGTTCACCGGAACGCCATGGGTGTCCGGGGGATCAGACTGCGCAACGGTGATGCGCTGCAGTCGGTGACGGTGGTGGAGGGGGATCATCTTCTCACCATCACCGAGCAGGGTTTCGGTAAACGAACCGAGTTTGATGAGTTCCGCGGCCACGGCAGGGGCACGCTCGGCGTGCGAAACATCGTTGTCGATGCGAGGGGTGGCGGTGTCGTCGGGTCGATGGCGGTCTATGAGAACGACGAGATCATCGTTATGAGTGCCTCCGGGATCGTGATCAGGACGAAGGTCTCTGAGATCTCGATACAGAAACGGGGCACGCGGGGTGTCCGGATAATGAGGCTCGATGATGGTGATCGCGTTGTCGGGTTCACGATCCTGAATTCAGAAGACAGGGACGAGGAGTAGGCGCCAGGGATCACGCGGCCCAGTATGAAAACCCGGGTATGGGCTGCCCTCTCTCCCCGGAATATCCAGACCGCCACTGAATAGCCATCAGTTCATCTCCCCGGCCACTGCTTTTGACGGTGGAACTTCTCCCCCCCCGCCAGCCAGGCCCCCGGATTGGCGGTTCCCAGGCAGAATTTGGGTGCAGCCTCCACGCACTTCCGCCGCTGGAAGAGATGGACGCCACCAGCGGCACTCTATGGGTGCAGGTATATCAGCACCGTTGATAGCACGATAAAACCGAGTGTTGCGGCTGCAAACGCTCTCTCACGGGTATTTAGTGGCTTCTTGCGTATATAGAGGCCAGCCTTTCCCCCGTAGCCCCGGCAGAGCATGCTTGTATAGGTGCGCTCCCCCTGCTCGTATGAACGTATAAACATCGTTCCCACGGTGTAGCCGACCTGGTGCAGCCTATAGCGATACGGGAGGCTGCGATCGAGGGGATCGAAACACCTGGTCGACATCGCCGTCCGTATCCTCCCGAACATCTCGGCAAAGACAAAGATGTAGCGGACCATCATCCCGAGTGTGAGGGTGAACTCTCGCGGCAGACCGAGCCTCCCTGCCGCCTCGATCATATCCTGCATCCTGGTTGTCGAGGAGAGCAGGATGATGAACGATATGCTGACGATGAACTTCACAAACAGGATCGACGCAAACTCCAGCGACTCCGCGTAGATCTCGAGCCCGAATGGCAGCGTTGCAACCGTATGAAACGTATCGTAATAGGGGTTCTTCACAAAGGCCTGGAACCCCACCAGGAATATCCCGAACGGCATGAGGAGAGCAAGCCTCCGGAGGTAGACCAGCGGAGAGAGGCGTGATGCCGCCCAGAGAAGGAGAAAGAGAGCCAGGAAAGCGGCACCCAGGGTGTAGACCTTCGTAGAGTACGGCAGCGCCACGATGGCCACGATGGCAGCAAGGGCCAACAGGAGTTTTATCCTTGCATCCAGTCGGTGGATGACGCTTTTTCCGTAAGCGGACCTCTCGATGGAGTACAGATCTTCGATCATCTCTCTCGCATGTAGGCATCAAGGAACGCCTTCTCGGCATCCTTGTAGGTGTAGGCCATCTCGATCTCCACACCGTTCTCCTGGAGCGACCGGATCAGCCTCGGTATGGGCGGCACATCGAGTTTCGCCCGGGTGAGAAGTTCCGGTCTGGCAAAGACCTCCTCCACCGTCCCGGAACCCATGATCTTTCCCCGATCCATCACATAGATGAAGTCCGCCATCTCCGCCACCAGGTCAAGATGGTGGGTCGAGAAGATCACGGTCATACCGTAATCCTCGGGCAGCCGGTTGATGAACGCCACAAGGTCATCGACGCCCTGGGGGTCAAGCCCAGCGGTCGGTTCGTCGAGCACCAGCACCTGTGGCTCCATCGCCAGGATGCCGGCTATGGCGACACGTTTCTTCTCGCCGCCGGAGAGGTGGTGCGGCGCGCGCTCGCGGAGGTCCTCGATCCCGAGCAGACGCAGCGCCTCCTCGACACGGTGGGCGACCGTCTCCTCATCGAGACCAAGGTTGATCGGGCCGAAGGCTATGTCCTGCTCCACGGTGGGGGATATGATCTGGTCGTCCGGGTTCTGGAAGACGATCCCGACAAACTTGCGCACCTCGCGGAGATTATCCTTTGTGATGGGCTCGCCCCTGACCAGCACCCCGCCGGAGGTTGGTTTGAGGATGCCGTTGAAGTGCTTGAAGAGCGTGCTCTTCCCGGCACCGTTTGGCCCGATGACAGCGATTCGCGCCTTTCGCTCTGCAATAAAGTTCACGCCCTCCAGAGCGCGGACGCTGCCGCGGTAGACGTGGGTGAGTTCACGGGTCTCAATCAGGTGCATAACAACAAAAGGTTGGGAGTTTTTGAGGTATCTAATTGTCTGGCCGGGCAGAGACCTTCGCAACCGCAAACACCAGTCCCAGCATGAGCAGCGTCCCGATCACGATCGCAAGCACCTCCCCCGCCTTATCCATCCCGGGTATGCTGTAATCCGGCATCAGGGGTTCATGCGAGAAGTCATTTCCTGTCACCGCCACCACCTCTTCCTCTGCAGCGGCGGCAGCCTCTTCGTCAAGGTCGCTGCCCATGAAGGGCTTCGCACCGTACATACTGAAGAACGCGCTCTCAAGCCCATCGGGGTTGCTCGACGCGAGGAAGGGCGCAGCGATTGCGATCACCAGAGCAACTGCGATGCCGATTATGACAAAACGTTTTGCCTCCATTACGCGCCCACCCCCAGAGGGTGTTCAAGGATGTCCGGTCGTGCCGAGGCTATCAGGTAAAGTGCGACCGCAGTGATACCTCCTTCGATAAGACCGATGATGGCGTGATAGGCGCCCATCATGGTAAGCCCGACAGTGAGGGGGAACGTACCGGCGATTGCAAGTTCAACTGCACAGAGGATTGCAGAGATAAAGAGCGACGCCCAGCCTGCGATGAATGCTGCAGCGTAGGCATTCGAGATCAGCCTCCTGACCGCGGTGTAACCGTAGTAGCCGATGAACCCGCCGATCACACCCATGTTGATGATGTTCGCACCCATCACGGTGATACCGCCGTCGCCGAAGATGACCCCCTGAACCAGGAGTACCAGTGTCAGGATGAAGACACCCGCATACGGCGAACCGAGGACAATTGCCGCAAGTGCCGCACCGACCATATGCCCGCTCGTCCCGCCGGGGATGGGGACGTTCAATGCCTGAATGGCAAAGATGCCGGCGGCGAGCACGGCAACCAGGGGTACCTTCTCCTCTCCCATCGACCGCCGCGCCCAGCGGAGAGCGAGGGCAACAAAGATCAGGGCTATTACCCAGTAGACCAGGGCCTGCCCGATAGGTATGAAAGCATCAGGGATATGCATAACACATCTGATGCGATTGTAGCACTTTTTAGTATAAATGTGTTACTAAACAATATGGTTACCTCAGCCGGTAATAATCCGGCGTACTTCCGATGCGAAAAGTATACCCATAGCCCTGACCACTGCCGGTTTTAAGGCAAGTTTGCGAAGCAGGCTGACCGGCCTGTCCATGTCGCCGTGCTCCACGATCGTCCTTATGACATCCGGGCTGTCGAGAGCACGGCATAGGCGGTCGATCTCCTCGGGCGTCATACGCTGGCGCAGCCTGAGCGCTTTCATCCCGATATCGAGTTCCCTCCCGAAATCTTCCCTCCATCGGCGCTCATACTCACGGAGATGCTCGCCATCAAACGTCCCCGCCGAGCAGCATGCCGCCGCAACGGCGGCCGCGTGTTTTGCGGAACGGACGCCGGTGTAGACCCCGCCGCCGGAGGTGGGTTTTGCAAACCCGGCCGCGTCGCCGACGATGAACGTCCGGTGACCGCAGGTCTGCGGCATGACCCCGAGGGGGATGACACCTGTCACAAGGTGGAGCATGCTCCCCCCGTACCTGACGATGAAACGGTCAAAATATTCTTTTGCATGCTCCCTGGCGCAGAGGCCAACTCTGGCCCGGGTCGGCGAGACCGGTATCGCCCACCCAAAGAAGTCAGGCGAGGCATTGGGGTGCAACTCAACGCAACGCGGGTCGATGGAGCAGGGGACTTCGGCCTGGATCCCGGCAAGGTAGACCTGCGGCCGCCGGAACCCGAGCATACGGGAGATGGAGCTCCGCGGGCCGTCGGCGGCGATCAGGAGACGAAACGGGAACTCCTCGCGACCGCGAACGCCGCGGGTCAGGAGAGCGGTGCCCCGGATACCGGCCGCGCTGGTCTTCAACCGGAACTCCGCCCCGGCGTCCGCCGCTTTTTCGGCCATCTCGCGGTCGAGGAGACCGCGGTCAACGACAAATGCCTTTGTGACACCCGCATCGAAGGAAATCTCCCCGCCGAGCCCAGAGAACATTCGGGCGCCGCTCACCTCGTTCAAGATGGAGCGTCTCGATACACCGCACTCCGCAAACGCGGAGGTCGAGAGGAGCCCGGCGCACTGGACGGGATGGCCGATTGTCCCGTGCTCCTCGATGCAGAGCGTCGAGAGCCCTTCCTCAGCGCAGGCCCGTGCTGCAGCGCTCCCGGCAGGCCCTGCACCCACAACGATAACATCCCACGTCAGTTTATCACGCCTCAAAATGGTATCTGCCCCATGGCCATTCTTCAGAGAGGTAACATATCACATTAATAAACTCTCTCTGCAGAGTTTTCAAATTTATTGGTTCTGAAAATATTCCGGGGCCTTCAGTCGCCCGAGACCGGAAGCGTCAATTCCTCCGATCAGGCAAATTGCAGCAGGGAGTTGAGGCGACAGAAACGCATAGCCTCTCCAGAGCACGAGCCGTAAGCGGCATCCTCGCGCCTTCGTCACGATAACAGAAAGGATGCACCAAAAGAGGTGACTACTGGAGATGTTCTGCCACCGACCGCCCGGCTTCCAGGCCTATGAGCGCAAGGAAGATTATGGTCAGCACGAGCATCAAGGAGAGGAAGACTGCGATCGTTTCGTTCAGGGGGGCATTGAGCACCCCGGCAACAGGGGTTAGAATAGTCGGAAACGCGGCAACTGCAGCGGAGGCAGCCACCCATATAGCCACAAAAATGAGGTAGATTGAGATCCTCTTCATAGGCCTACTCTTCGCGGCCCTCATTCCACTCCATCTCTTCCCGGTGCGACTCGATCTTTCGTGTGACATCAGCAGCCCACCGCTCGATCTCCACGGAGAAGAGTCTGCCTGTCCGGAAGAGGACAAGGATTGCCCAGATGACCAGGACGACAAGTACTATGCCCGCAAGAACCGGTATGATCCCTGCGATGAACGGCAGTAAGAACAGAAATAGAATGACGGCAAGGAGCACGTATGCGATACCCCGGAACGCCCGCTGGTAACGCTCCAGTTTCTCATCAGGGGTCTCTTTTCTGGAATACGCCGCTGCAGCATACCCTGCGAGAGCATTGGTGATGTCAACGACCTCCTTGAAGATGCCAATGAAGATGAGCAAGAGTGCGATGAGAATTATCGCTGAGATCAGACTCCCGAGTCCTATCAGGCTAAAGATGAGCGGATCACCGAGCATCCTTGCAAGCGGCTGAAAGATCAGCACACCAAAGAGCCATATGAGAAATGCGACGGCAATGCCGACGACGATCTTCGGAACACTGTCGTATATCTCTCGCCTGGATGCGGCAAGTAACTCTTCACGGTCTACCACAAATTTCACCTCTTTCGAGAGTTGCTTTTGACTCCCAATGTATTTATTCTTTGCCCTAACAGGGGCCTACAAAAGGAGCGATGGCGTAAAAAACCGTTTACGATAAAATTTTGCATATATCCTCCGGAAAAGCGTGTCGGTCGGGCTGAAAACAGATCTGGGAACGTCCCGCCGAGATGCGGGCGGTATTGTCACCCCCGCACACAGATGCGTATTTGACGGATGATACCCAAGATATTACGGAATGCCTGAGGAACGGGAGTTCAAGTGGAAACAGTGCCTGATTGTGCGTACCGACATCAAAATGACCTGCGGTAAGAAGTGCGCCCAGATCGCCCACGCCGCCGTGAGCGCCTTTGAGAAGGCCGATAAGATAACGAAGAAAGCCTGGCTGGATGAGGGGCAGAAGAAGGTGGTGCTGAAGGTGCCATCAGAGCGCGACCTCTTTGAACTCAAGACGATTGCCGAGCGTGCGGGCATCCCGGCATCGATCATCCAGGATGCCGGGATGACCGAGATCCCGCCGGGTACGGTGACGGCGCTCGGTCTTGGACCCGCCCGCTCCGAAGACCTGGACAGGATCACAGGCGACCTCCCGCTGCTATGATGCCATCAACCCATCCCCTTGAACGCGATCTCGGGATGCGCTACTACGCCTCGGATACTCCCGGGATCGGCGGCCGACTCCGTTCAACCCCCGCAGACTTCATCGTTGAGGAACTCCCTCTTCCAATCCCCGACCAGGAAGGACCCTACCTCATATGCAGACTCACCAAGATTAACTGGGAACTCCAGCGCGCGGTCAAGGAGATTGCAAAACGTCTTGGTATAAGCCACCGCCGGATCTCCTGGGCGGGAACGAAGGACAAGAACGCGGTGACAACCCAGTTCATATCCATCTACGACGTCTCTTTAGACGCGATCGAGCGGGTGAATATCCCGGATATATCACTTGAGGTCGTGGGGCGGTCGCAACACCCGCTCCGCCTCGGTGGTCTTGCAGGTAACCGGTTTGAGGTCATGATTCGGGAGTGTCTAAAAGAGGACCTCCCGGCACGGGTGCAGGCGGTCACGGAGGCGGTTTCTGCCGGGATACCAAACTACTACGGGTTGCAGCGGTTCGGCGTAATCCGACCGGTCACCCACGTTGTCGGTGAGAGGATACTCAAAGGAGATTATGAGGGTGCTGTTGCCGCATACATCGGCCGGGCATACCCGATGGAACCAGAGGAGGTGCAGCAGGCCAGGACGCGGTTTCTCGAGACGGGGGACGCACGAGCGGCGCTTGCCGACCTCCCCGTGAGGATGACATACGAGCGGGCGATGGCAAACCACCTGGCAGCAAACCCCGGAGACTACGCCGGCGCGCTCCGAGTCCTCCCGCCGAAACTCCTCTCACTCTTTGTGAGCGCTTTTCAGTCCTGCCTCTTTAACCATGCACTCTCCGCCCGCATAGATGCCGGTCTCTCACTCACAGAACCTGAGGTCGGCGACCGTCTACTCTTTGAAAATGGCCGTGAGGATGTTGTCACAGCACGAAACCAGCAGGCGGCCCGAATCCAGATCCGGCGCGGACGCTGCCGGATAGCCCTCTTCATCCCGGGTGCTGAACCGGTGAGAGTGTACGGGCCGATGGATGATATCCTGCACGACCTGATGCAGGGGCGCGGTATCGACGCCGCGGACTTTGAGCGTGCCTCAAGGTTTGTGGAGACGGCGTTCTCGGGGGTTCTACGCGCGATAAGCCTCTCGACCGATGTTGAGGCGGAGGTTGCCGGCACGGATCTCAGGCTCCGGTTCAGCCTCCCACCCGGTCACTACGCAACCACGGTATGCCGGGAGTACATGAAAGCCGAGCCGTACCTGATGATATAGGGGCAGAGCAGAGCGCGAAGACGCAATGCGCAGGCGGGGAGGGGAGGGACTTTCACGCTTCACTCTCCGGAATCGGGACGGTAGAGGACTTCCCACTCGGTGACCAGGTTGCTACCGCACATGTAGTAACGTTTAAGGGAGAGCCGGAACATCTCCTCCTCGGTCTCGATGTGCATGCCGCCGACAAGCGAGGGGGTGTCGGCACCGCCAACGATAAACGGGAGGTGAATCAGGCGTATCTCGTCGACAAGATGATGGTGCAGCATCGACCAGTTCAGGGTTGGCCCGCCCTCGATCATCATCCGGTCAACACCGTAGTCTTGCTTCAGGATCTGCATCAGTCGCGGGAGGTCGACCTGACTCGTGCCGGCGACGACGACATCGACACCGGCATCCCGGAGCCTGGCGATGTTCTCAGGCGGCGCGGCCTCACTGACGACGATAAGTGTTCGAGCATCCGGACCCAGGATGTTTGCACCCGGCGGGATCTCTCCCCGACTGGTCGGGATGACGCGGAGCGGGTTCTTCCCCTCGACCAGCCTGACCGTCAGGAAGGAGTTGTCTATCCTGATGGTGTTTGCCCCGACCATGATTGCATCGCATTCTGCCCGTGTCCGGTGGAGGAGAACCTCAGTCTCGGGGGCCATGTACTTCATGAGGATCTTGCTTGATGCCCCGCGTTTCAGGGTGAGCTTCCCGTCGACGGTGATCTCCGACATCATGAGCACGTGCGGCCTGTCGTCTTGTGGCATTGGACTCGTTCCCGGATACTATCTAGCGGGAGCGTTTATGAATCTGGTGATTCACGCCCGGAAAGGGTATTCTGGCTGAAGCGTTGCGCCTCTATCCGGCAGAGCAAAGATTAAACACTTTCATTGCTGATTAGATATGCTATGAATATAACCTCCCTGCGGCCGAAATTTGTGAAATGCACGGAGCCAATTGCGTTGTTTTGCATCCGGCTGGGCGTTACACCAAACCAGATCTCGGTGCTCTCCTTGCTCTTCGGTTTTGGGTGCGCCATCGCTTTTGCCGGCCGCCACTTCGCCGCGGGGAGCCTCTTCCTCCTTATCTCAGCCGTCCTCGACCTTGTGGACGGCAGCGTCGCGCGGCGGAACAATACCGGAAGCAGGTTCGGCGCTGTCTTTGACTGGATCGCCGATAAGTACGTTGACGCAGCAGTCATACTGGGTGTGGGTTTCTCCGGCATCCCGATTGTCAGCCACATATTCGACGTTCCGGCGGTTGCGGATTTCGGCGTCGTGGGGCTGGCGCTTGCAGGGTCGCTGCTGAACACATTCATCAAACCGGTCACTTATGCAGAGATCGGCTACTCTGAGCGGATCGCCGGAAAGATCGAGGATCCGCTGGAGGGGGTCGGCTTCTTCGGCAGGCCAGAGACAATCCTTGTTTTGCTAATCGGCGGCATGACCGGTTTTCTCTGGGTGGCGGTGATCCTGATCGCGGTCTGCACAAACCTCTCCGCGCTCCAGCGGATCGTCTACCTCTACCGGCGGTATTCCTGAGCGGCTCTCCCTGTTTTCCGGGCGTTAATATCCGGCAAATGGAGCATCATGCCGCAGCGCTGACGTTGGGGATTGAAATGAGACCGGAGGAGTGGGGGTCAAGAAGCACCAGGCAGGAACCCCGCCGGGTTTTTTTTCACGTCCCGGTCTTTTCCGGTCCCCGCCGGAGGAGCCTTTCCAGTTCGCCGCGATAAAGCAGATAGAGGTCGTTGGCGAGGGTGGCCAGTTGAGGTATTGCGGTGAAGAGGGCGTAGGCCAGAGCAACCAGCACGACAAGCGCCCCGAGTTCTGCCATGACGTTGTGCGCCCAGAAGAAACTCTCGTAGCCGAACTCGCCGTTGCTGGCGATCTCGGGAAGGTATGGGAACCACTGCTCGGTGTAGGCCGTGATCACAAAGACGTTCCGGAGTATGTTGAGGATGTAGATCGTGGGGAAGACGATGAAGAAACCCGCTATCTTCTGTTTCAGCGTTGACTTTACGCCCCAGGCGACGCCGAGCATGATCGCGATGCTCTGGATCCCGGTGCAGGCGAGGACTATCTCGGTCTGGAAACCGTTGCGCTCCAGCATGTTCCAGGCCTGAAAATTAACAGGGTAGCCGATCGCCGAAAGCACTGCCGAGGTCTGTCCGGCGACCGCGCTGATCAGCCAGTTCCCGAGCGCCGGGATGTAGCCGAAAGGAGCGTAGACCAGGAACGCTACGGCGGCGATCATCGAGACCTGGATCACCCGGGGGTCGTCGCGGAGGAGGTATTTTATGGTTATATAAAGGAGAGGCAGCGAGAGGATTGCCAGCGTTGGGTATACAAAGTTATTGAGTGAGATATAGCGAGGGAACTCGGCGAAGAGGTAGCCAACTATGCTTACCCAGCCGCCGATGGCAAAATAGTTTCGATACCTCCAGGGGATGAGGAAGGCAAGAAAGCAGATGCAGGAGATCAGCACCAGGTAATCACTCATCCATTAACTTTCTATTTATCCGGCAATAAAACCACTTGTGCGCCCGATCTCCCCGGCCGCGGGTTTGGGCGAGGGAGCGGCCCGTGCAGCATGACCAAGGTTAATTGTGGTCGCCGTCCAATAATCATACGATGATGTTCTGTCCACAGTGCAAAGGTCTGATGATATCCTCAGGTGGTCAGCTGAAGTGCAAGAAATGCGGCTATATCCGTGATATCAACGCGTCTGACCAGTTGAAGAAGACAGACAGACGGGTGGAGAAGGAGATCACCATCGTCGACGCGGAGAAGGAGATCGCAACTCTCCCGACCACGACCATCAAATGCCCCGATTGTGACTGCACGACGGCATACTGGTGGCTGAGGCAACTGCGTGCGGCAGATGAGAGCGAGGTGCGGTTCTTCCGCTGCACGGCCTGCGGGAAGACGTGGCGCGAGTACGATTGATGTTCTCTTTTACCGGCCACGATCCAGCGATGGCTGATTCTCTGGTCTGGTAAGAGGTGAGTCGCTGCTTTTGTTTTCCATGCCGGGAGAAGCCAACAGGAAATTATATATCTCCCCGGGAGTCATTTCCAGGCATATGGGGCCAGCATATCGTCTGGAAATGCTGTATGTTATTATTCATCGATACCGAAACGACCGGGACGTTCAGGTTCAATCATCCACCACCCCGTCTTGTTGAGGTTGCCTGGCTGGTCTGTGAGGAGAGCGGGGAGGTTGTGGAGAGGGGCGACAGGATCGTTCGCCCGGATGATTTTACCATCCCGGCAGGCGCCTCCAGGATCCACGGGATAACCACAGGATACGCCCGGCGGGCCGGTGTGTCTCTCCTGGAGGTTATTGAGGCTCTCTCCATTGCCGCAACCCGGAGTTCTACGGTTGTCGCGCATAATCTCAGGTTTGACCGTGCGATCATCGCAGGAGAGTGCAGGCGCAGCGGTGTTTCAGATCCTCTCTCCACGCTGCCAGGGATCTGCACAATGGAGTCGACGCCGTCAGTCTGCAGGATTCGGCGGGGTGGCGGCAGTGGCTATAAGTGGCCTGCTCTCTCCGAACTTTACGCGAGCCTATTTGGAGTCCCTTACGAGGGGGCGGTTCACCGTGCTTCCGGCGATGTAGAGGTGTGCGCAAAATGCTTTTTTGCCCTTAAGGAACGAGGCTTCTGGAGATAACGGTTCGGTTTATCTCCACAGGTGTGGTGGAACACAGGTATTGGTCCAGTGTGAGTGTATACCAGCGTCGGTTCATCCCCCACCCACGGGGAAACACCTTCTCAGTGGAGGGAAGTTGCCTTCCAGAGAGGGTCATCGATCCCCGGGACACCCTCCGGCCGCAAGGCTGCAGCAACTCTTGCCATAGCAGCGTATCACCGTTCTGGCAACCCCCCTCTGCGCCCCGGCCGCCGCGCTGAAACAACCTGCGCACTAACCCGGCCCGCAGCCTGGTAACGGGCCCCCTCCTCGCCCGCCAGAATTTACTCTAACGTCCTCCGATCCCAAAAAAACGTCCAGGAATTAGGCAATCCCGGCTCCACCGGCCCCGCCGGATTCCGGGTGCGCCCCGGTAACCCTTTTCCCTGCAGCAAATCAACGCTTAACCAGAATGTTGATATAATATTCATTATTAATAATGATCAATACGGGGTAAACGAATGGCTGAGAAATTTGATGTCAAACTTGAGGAAGCGAGATACTACATGCCCGATGCCAGTTACAAGGAGCAGTCCTGGATAGGCGACTACAACCGCGCCTACCAGGAGTTCCTGGCTGACCCCGATGGATTCTGGGACAGGATCGCCCATGAACTCGAGTGGTTCCAGCCCTGGGACCGGGTGAAAGAATGGGACTACCCTTACGCGAAGTGGTTCACCAACGCCAAGCTCAACATCACCTACAACTGCCTTGACCGCCACGTCAACAACCAGCGTCGCAACAAGGTCGCGATCATGTGGCGTGGCGAGACCGAGGGTGAGGAAGAGGTCTACACCTACCGCCAGCTCCTGCAGGCCGTCAGCCAGTTCGCCAACGGCTTAAAGAGCCTCGGCGTCGGCAAGGGCGACCGTGTCTGCATCTACATGCCGGTCGTGCCAGAGCAGATCATCGCCATGCTCGCCTGCGCCCGCATCGGGGCAATCCACACGGTTGTCTTCGGTGGATTCGGTGTCAGCGCACTCAAACAGCGTATAATCGGCACCGGTGCAAAGGTTGTCGTCACCGCCGACTTCACATACCGGCGCGGCAAGGCAATCCCGCTCAAGAACATCGTCGAAGAGGCGGTCGTCAACGTCCCGAGCGTCGAGCGGATCGTCATCCTCAGGCGTGACGAGAAAAAGCCCGTAGAGCTCCACCCCGAGATAGAGATTGACTTCCACGAACTGATGGAAGAAGCAGACAGGGAATGCCCTCCCGAAGTTATGGATGCCGAGGACCCACTGTTTATACTGTATACCAGCGGCACCACAGGTTCCCCGAAAGGCATCGTGCACACATGCGGCGGCTACATGGTCGGGACGTACTACACAACGAAATACGTCTTTGATATCAAGGATAACGACGTCTATTGGTGCACCGCTGACCCGGGCTGGATCACCGGCCACAGTTATGGCGTCTACGGTCCGCTCTTAAACGGCGCCACTTTCCTCATCGCAGAGGTCACCCCCGACTACCCGACAAACGGCACCTACTGGGATATCATCCAGGACTACGGCGTCACCATCTTCTACACCGCCCCGACCGCCATCAGGATGTTCATGCGGGTGGGTGAAGAGTGGCCCAATCGCTACAACCTTTCATCGCTCCGCGTCCTGGGGTCAGTCGGCGAACCCCTCAACCCCGAGGCGTTTGAGTGGTTCTATCACGTCATCGGCAAAACCCGCTGCCCGGTTGTGGACACCTGGTGGCAGACCGAGACCGGGATGCACATGATCACAACCATGATCGGCGAACCCATGCGTCCTGGTTTTGCCGGGAAACCGATCCCGGGCGTCGTCGCCGACGTAGTCGACCACAATGGGAACCCGGTCGCTCCAGGCACAGGAGGGTTTCTGGTCATCAAGGAGCCCTGGCCATCGATGATGCGAACGGTCTGGAACGACGACGAACGTTACCGGAAATACTGGTACACCATCCCCGGGTGCTACACCGCAGCCGACCTGGCGGTGAAGAACCACGATGACTACATCATGATCCTTGGCAGGTCCGATGACCTGATAGTCGTCGCCGGGCACAACATCGGAACAGCAGAGGTCGAGAGCGCACTCGTCTCCCATGAAGCCGTGGCAGAGGCCGCCGTCATTGGAAAACCCGACCAGCTGAAGGGGAACATCATCAAGGCCTTCGTCATCCTCAAGAATGGTCGCGTGCCAGGCGAGAAACTGAAAAAAGATCTCGTCTACCATGTCCGGATGACGCTTGGACCTATCGCCATACCCTCAGAGATTGAATTCGTCGATTCACTCCCCAAAACCCGGAGCGGAAAGATCATGAGGCGTGTCCTGAAAGCTCAGGAACTGGGTATGGACCCCGGGGACATATCGACCCTCGAAGAGTAGAAACCCAACCATTTATATACCTATTTTAAATATGCTATATATATGTCTGAACACAGACCAGAGGAGTCTCTCAAGATAGAGAATATCGTTGCTTCAGCAAAAGTGACCGACTCTCTCGATCTCCCCTCCCTTGCTTCCCGCCTGAAAGATGCAGAATACAATAAAAAGCGGTTCCCTGGCGTTGTTCTCAGGATGCAGGACCCGAAGATCGCAGCGCTCGTCTTCGGTTCGGGGAAGGTTGTCCTGACCGGCGCAAAGAGCATAGACAGCCTCTCACGGGGACTGCAGATCCTCACAGACCACCTGCGAGCGCTCGGCATAGAGATCCCGGGAAACCCCGAGTACAAGATCCAGAACATAGTCACCTCCGCTGACCTCGGGACACCGATCAATCTCAACAAGATCGCCGTCGGTTTCAACCTGGACCGGATCGAGTACGAACCCGAACAATTCCCGGGCCTCGTCTACAGACTCGACGATCCAAAAGTGGTCGCCCTCCTCTTCGGTTCGGGCAAACTGATCATCACCGGCGGCAAGGTGCCAGATGATGCACGCAGAGCGGTGGAGCGGATCGTCTCAGAACTCTCGGGCCTCGGCCTCCTCTAACACCTGGCCGGTCTGGCACTTCACCCAACCTTTGCGGCAGAAGATTTGAACCAGCAGGATTCTCCCGGCAATTGGCAATTTTGAGACTTCTGCAATTGCTGCCCGCCTCATTGAAGCAATAATATTTTTATAGTTAGATTTAAAAAATTAGATTAAATCTGATGGTGAATGGATGGGACTGGAGACGACGAATGGTTTTACCCCCCGTGATGAAGAGGTTGCCGAACTCTTAACGGACATCGGAATCAAGAGAAATGTCGCCAGAGTACTTGTATTCCTCACAAACAACGGTGAAGCTACGTCAAGGGAGATCGAACGGGGCACCGATCTCCGCCAGCCTGAGGTCAGCATAGCCATGCGCTATTTGAAAGAGTGCAACTGGATCGATGTCCGCGAGAGCAAGTCGGAGAGCAAGGGAAGACCGGTGAAGATCTACAACCTATCCCGCTCCATATCAGAGATCGTGGACACGATCGAGAACGAAAAGATGATAGAGGCCCGGCACCAGCTGGATCTGATCCAGAAGATGCGCGATTGCATATCAACCCGGTGAGAGGATGCGATACCCGCCCTCTTCTCCAAGAATAACCGTTATCTTTTCTCCATAACCTGTAAAAAGGCCGCATTCGATCACACCCGGGATCGATATAATCTCCCTCTCCAGTCGAGACGGGTCGGTGATCGCCCCGAACCCACAGTCGATGATGAAGTTGCCGTTATCGGTGATGACCGGGCCATCCTTCCTCACCCCTTCCCTGAGGACGGGATCGGCGCCGAGCGCTTCAAGCCTCCGGGAGACCGTCCCGGCGGCAAACGGGAGCACCTCAACAGGCACGCCTGCATCCAGGGTCTCAACCATCTTTGAGGGGTCGACGACGATCAAGACCTCCATGGCCGCATCGCAGACGCACTTCTCCCGGAGGAGCGCCGCCCCGCGTCCCTTGATCAACCGGAACCGCGGGTCGACCTGGTCGGCGCCATCGATGGCCAGATCGAGTTCAGGGTGTTCATCAAGACCGGTGAGGGGGATGCCATAACGGCGCGCCCGCATGGCCGCCTGGTAGGATGTCGGCACACCGGCAATTGAGAGCCCCTCCTCCGTGATCCGCTCACCAAGCCGCTCCATCGCAAAGAAGACCGTCGACCCCGTGCCAAGACCGACGACCATCCCGTCACGCACCTCGCCAGCCGCCCTGTAGCCTGCGATCCTTTTCGCCGCAACCGGATCGAGTGCGCTCATGGCAGACTCACCTCCCTTTCTCCTGCAATCATCTCCCCGAAGATGCGCTGGAGTTCTCCTACGGCATCAAAAGCCGTGCAGTCGAGCGTGATCGGCGTTATGGAGACGTTGCCCTGCTGCACAGCGTGGACGTCAGTCCCCTCTTCCGCATCCTCGTAGAGCGGGCCGTCGATCCAGTAGTAGGGGCGGCCGCGGGGGTCAAACCGCTCCTCCACCCCGGTGTGGAAGAGTTTTGCAGCAAGCCGGGTGATCTTGTAGCCGCCGCGCACCTCCGCCGGGATGTTTACATTGATGACGTGGGCTTTTGCAGGAAACCCAGTCTCAAGAACCTTCCCGCAGACCTCGCGGACCACCCGTTTAGCGCCGGAGAACCGTCTGGTGATCCCGGAAGGTTCATCAAACTTGTCCCCCTGATCCTCCACCTGGAGCGAGAAGGCAATGCCCGGCACACCCTGGTTCGAGGCCTCGAGCGCGGCCCCGATCGTCCCCGATGTCATGACTGACTCAAACGAGAGGTTCTCGCCGATGTTGATCCCGCTGACCACCAGGTCAGGGTTCAGGCGCAGCGCAAACAGCCCGATGATCACGGCATCGGTAGGTTTACCGCCGACCGAGTAGGCGGTAACACCGTTTATCATCACCCTGTTTGCACGGATAGGCTCAAATATGGATATAGACCGCCCCACAGCGCTCTGCTGCGTGGCCGGAGCGACCACGGTGACGTCAGCAAGCGGCGCGAGCGCATTGTATGCCGCCCAGAGCCCCGTGGACGTGATCCCATCATCGTTTGTGAGCAGAATCCTGCGTTTCATCTTGCATATAGGGGTGGTCGCCCCGAACCAAAAACCTGCCCGATCGTCAGGGTCATGTGGTGGGCGATCAATTATATACTGGAATGAAGGTCTTTCTCGCCGAATACACCGTCTGCAACGACCCCGACCTTGCGCCGGAGGGCGCCGCGATGCTTGATACACTCACCGGGAGTTTTGAACGCTGCGGCCACGAGGTGTTCACCCCGGAGAAGCCTGATCTCGAGGCCGAGATCCGGAGACTGGCCCCGCAATCCGATGCGGGACTGGTCATAGCACCGGATCATCTCATATTTCGCTACACCCATCTCCTCGAGCAGTTCACCCACAACATCGGTTGCGGGAGCATGAACGCGGCGGTCTGCGCAAACAAACCGCGGACAGCGGCGATCCTCTCCCGGAACGGTATACCCGTCCCTCCCCCTCCCGCCGCCGGGGGGCGCAGGGTCGTCAAACCGATCATGGGCTGCGGCTCCCGCGGGGTCAGGCTGACGGAGGGTGAACCCGGCGAGGGCGAGTTTGCCGAGGGTTACGTCGATGGGGAGGCGCTGAGCGTGAGCCTGGTGGGGAGCCGGGTGACCGGGAACGTCTGCGAGTTCTACTCGGGCGCCCCGCCGCTCCTGCTCGCGATCAACCGCCAGGAGATCGCTGTCAGCGACGACGGGCTGTTTCACTACATGGGGGGCGAGACCCCTGTCCACCCGGAAAGGGAGGATGAGATAGTCGAGGCCGCCATCAGGACGATGAACGTTCTCGGTTGCCAGGGGTATGCCGGGATCGATCTCATCGCCGGTGACCGGGTCTACGTCCTGGACGTCAACCCGAGACCCACTACAAGCCTTGTCGGGATTGCA